>Ga0209542_10003562_pt1 | contig 33212 bp, 44 predicted proteins | sample RifCSPhighO2_01_FD_184028 | JGI IMG/M metagenome (GOLD analysis project Ga0209542, IMG submission 184028) | Soil microbial communities from Rifle, Colorado - Rifle CSP2_plank highO2_0.1 (SPAdes) (version 2) | ecosystem: Environmental > Terrestrial > Deep subsurface > Rock core/Sediment ... | reverse complement strand
GTTATTAATTTTTTTAAATACGACTTCTATATTTCCTATATTTGCGTGCCATATATCCCTATTTTCTTCTTTCCACTTCATACCCCTTTTAATTACAATTTCAATTTCTCTTCTTGTTAATCCAAAGCCATCCATTCTCTGCAAGGCATGTAAACTATAAGCAAATTTTTCTATTATAATCACCTAGATATCCTAGGATATCTATAGATATTTAAATCTTTCTATTAGGCTTTAATATCAACAACTTTAGCTTTATTAGCTCTTAGAATTTCTTTTATTGTGGTTTTAATTAAAGTTCTTATGCTTCCGCCACCCGCATAAACAACATTTTTCTTTAATAAGGTTTTTTCAATATAAAATCTTGCTTTAAATCCAAAAGGAGGAACCCCACCAGCAGGATATCCTGTTAAAATTAAGACTTCTTCTGGTCCAGCTATTTTTATTCGAGAGTTACATTCTTTTTTTAACTTTTCCTTACTTACCCTGGAATTAGCAGAAACAATTCCAACAACAGCATTTCCATATTCTAGTTTTTTATCTAAATCCAAGAATACAACTGTTTTAACTATATCTTCAAAGTCAATATCTTTTTCTTTAATTGTTTTAATAACATTTTCCCTATGATCAACTAGTTCTTGAAAAAAAATTTGCTCGACATCAAGCTTATTTTCTTTAATATATTCTACTAGTTTTTCTTCGTATTCTTTTTGCATATTCTTTAATTAAAAATTGTAATTTAAAAAACTATTCAATGACAAGTTTTAAATGTTTTTCTAGTGTTTTCATAGTATGGATATAGAAGAATTGGTTAATAATTCTGAGGAAGAAGTAATTAAAGGAAGCACCATAAGGTTCCCTAGGGGATTAACCTTCAAAGAAGGTGAACAATTATTAAAATATATCGCTAGTTATCTTCCCGCTGATGTTGATTATGTGGCATCCTATCATAAAAGTTTTATTCATGAACTTGAAAATCAATGGACAAATGAGGTTAACAGTATTGGCCCAAAAACTTATAACATTCGCGGTAAAATAATTAGCAGAAAAAAGGCGATGGCTTTTGATTCTTTTGAAGGTATCTTTGATATAACTAATGAACCGTTTATGGGAATTAAATTTACGCCAATTCCAGGTTATAATTTGAATGAGCATAGAAAAGAAGTAATAGAACTTTGGGATGATGTAAGAAATTTAATAAGGATATATTTTGAAACTCATAAAAAGCATTAAAAATATTTATAAATGCCATAAATATAAATTTACTTATGATCTGTCTAGGAATTGAAGGTACAGCACATACAGCAAGCCTCGCTTTAGTTGATGATAAAGGTAAAATTTTGGGGGAAGTGAGAAACATGTATACAAGAGAAGGTGGAGGTATAATCCCATCTGAAGCTGCCTTACATCATAAAAAAATATTTCCTGAATTATTAGAAGAATTGACTAAAGAATTTGATTTGAAAAATGTGGATATAATTGCTTTTTCCGAAGGACCTGGTTTGTCACCTTGTCTTTTAGAAGGATTAAAATTTGCTAAAGAACTTGTTTTGAAGTTAAATATTCCAATCCTTGGGGTTTCGCACCTTGTTTCGCATATCGAAATCGGAAAACTATTAACAAAAGCTAAAGACCCTATATTTATTTTAGCTACTGGAGCAAACACACAAATTATTGCTTATGAAAAAGGAAGATATAGGGTTTTTGGGGAGTGTATCTCGATAGCCTTGGGCAACGCTTTAGATAAGTTTGGTAGAGAGATTGGATTAGGATTTCCAGCAGGTCCAAAAATTGAAGAATTAGCTAAAAATGGAAATTATATTGAGTTACCATATGTAGTAAAAGGAATGGATGTTGAATATTCTGGAATTTTAACTAAAGTAATACAACTTTACAAAAAAGGATTGAGTAAAGAAGACTTATGTTACAGTCTGCAAGAAACAATGTTTGCTATGTTAACAGAAGTTACAGAGAGAGCTTTAGCGCATACAGATAAAAAAGAAGCTTTATTGATTGGAGGAGTTGCAGCAAATAAAAGATTAATTGAGATGTTAGATATAATGTGCAAGGAAAGAAAAGCTAAATTTTACTTTGTTCCATTAAAATATTCGGGAGATCAAGCTGCTATGATAGCATATACAGGAATATTGCAATATAAATCAAATAAAAAATATTATGATAGTTTAGATATAAATGAAATAGATATAAATCCGAATTTAAGAGTAGAACAAGTTGATATTACTTGGATTAAATAGATTTATTAAATTTATGTTTTTAACGTAACTATGGTTAAAGAATTATTATTAAAATTTTTACCATGGTACGAAGAAAAGATTTCTAGTTTAGGGAAGATTAATAATTTGATGGTTTTTGTTTATAGTTCAAGAGAAAATGAGTTAAATTTTGGATCTCCAATCAGATCAGACGGAGACGATACTAAAGGATTAGAAAAAGCCTTAAGTTATCTTAACAGCATGAGCCATAGAAGAGGCGTATCAGTTTATTTATGGGAACAAGATGCTCATGATAGAAGGGTGGGTATTGTAAAAATGTGTTTTGAGGTTAACAATAGAGAACAATTTAATCAAGCTTTTAGTTTAATGCATAGTGGTGTTGAATATTTAGGAAAGAAAGTAGAAGATTTCCACAAATTTGATTTTAAGTTAAAATAAATTCTTCCTTGGAGCATTCATTAATAATTCTCTTGGGATATCTAATTTATCAGGAGCATTTAAGAATAAGTCTAAAGGCATATCAATTTTATTAGGAGCATCAAATAAATCAATGCTTAATTTTATTTTTTCAGGTGCTGGAAATGGTATTGGTTTTAATTCATGAACATCAATTTTAATGTCTTTAATCTGTGGATGATAATCTTTCCTAAATGTATTTATTGCTGCTAAGGTAAATGTTTTAAGAAAATTAGCTTTTTGATTGAATAATGGAGGATTAACTTTTATGCTATCTAGTATGTTCTTAATTTCATACAAATCTTCATCTCTTGGAGTTTTGTCTAAAATAAATTTTGTGTTCATAATCTTTTGAATGGTGTTTCTAAGGATTTAGTTTTAACGTATCTTTCAACCATCATTAAACCGTTAGATAAATTCTTATTTTGATCTAGTAAGTCATCTAATTTTTTAGTTAGCTCATCTACCCTTGTATCTTCATTTGCATTGCTAAGATTTTTAGCAGCTTCCTCAAATATTCCAACTAATTTGTCTATTCTTTCAGCTAAAGAATGAATTGCATTTAATAAATCAATATTTTTATTTTGTAATGTAAGGTTTAAATCTAATAAACCTGGATCAACATTGGAATGATGCTCAGAATGGTGCACTACATGATGTGTAGGATGATGTATTGAATGATGTTGTTTTACCCCTTTTTTATGCATTATATCACCTAAAAACATTAGAATTGTTTAGTATTTAAAGATTTAGTTTTTTAGGATTGCCTTTTTAAGATCAATCTTGTCATGGAAAGTAAAAAGGCGAAATGAACTAATGTATTATTAAACCACCGAGATAACGTTGTCTAAAAACATCACGGTTCATTCCTATAAATTGGGTAATATGTTCTATCCCGTTAAAATCAGTTATATCCCCTATAGGTGAATTTGAATAATAAAATTTACCTTCCCTAAAACTAAGTGGACCTCTAAAAGGTTTAGATTTTTCTACTTTAAGAAGTGCTTTTTTCAAGAATGAATAAGTTTGTTTTGCAAGTTCTAAATCTCCATGAAATTCTGGTAACATTCCTCCATTATATGACATATTCCAAACTGGAATTTTTCTAAATCTAATTATTTCTTAACCCGGAGCATAGTACTTTCCAGCATAACTGTCGATATATTCAAAATCACCTTCAACATAAGGTGGAAATTCTTTAAAACCTGGTCTTTGGGGATTTTTTGACTTTTCAGCATTTCCTGCATAACTATGGTTTCTTGCTCTAAGTAAAAAATCAACTAAACCGTCTAACTTGAAATCTAATTTAAATTCCATAATTTGTAAATATAGATAAAATTAAAAAACTATCGTAAACGAGATAAAATAACTAAGTTATAACAAAGAACTTTTAAAGAAACTACATTCCCATTCCATAATCTTGAGGCGGCATCCTTGGCATTTTATTATCTCCACCAGAAGCAGCTATAACATCATCTATTCTTAATAATAATTCAGAAACTTCAGATGCAGATTTAATAGCTTGTGTCTTAATTTTTAAAGGTTCAATTACTCCATCACTCCAAGCATCCATTAACCTTCCATTATTAACATCTACGCCCATCCATTTGTGTCCCTGTTCATGTTTTGCTTTTAATTCCGTTAGAATATCTATAGTATCTAAACCAGCATTTTCTGCTAATGTTCTTGGAATTATTTCTAAAGAATCTGCAAATGCTAAAACAGCTAATTGTTCTTTTCCAGATAATGTAGTTGCATATTTTCTTAAATTATGGCTTAGTTCTATTTCAATACTTCCTGCACCCCCAACTACTTTTCCAGATTTTAATGAAGCAGAAATATCACCTAAAGCATCTTTTACAGCTCTTTCAATTTCATCAACAACATGATTACTCCCGCCCCTAATTAATATTGTAACAGATTTGGGATTCTTACATTCTCTGACAAAAGTCATCATCTCATCTCCAACCTTAACTTCTTCGACGACCCCAGCATTTCCAAGATCTTCTTCGCTTAAATCATTTAAATTGCTAATCACTCGAGCATTTGTTGCTCTTACTAATTTATCCATATCACTTTTCTTAACTCTTCTTACGCAATAAATTTTAGCTTTAGCCAGATAATGTTGTGCGATATCGTCTATTCCTTTTTGGCATATGACAACATTTGCCTTGCTTTTAATAACCTTATCAGCCATATTTTTCAAGATTTTTTCTTCTTGATCTAGGAATCCTTGCAATTGATCAGGAGAACTTATTTGTATCTTTGTGTCTGTTTCAGGTGATTTAACTTCTAAAGCGCAGTCTAATAAGGCAATTTTAGCATTTTTAACAACTCTTGGCATTCCAGAATGAACTTTTTCTTTATCAATTAAAATTCCTTGTACTAGCTCGCTATCATCTATTCCAGAACCTTGTTTCTTCTCAATCTTGACATTTTCTAAATCAATATTCCCATCATCATCTTGTACTTGCTTAACAGCTTTAACGCATAATTCGGCTAGTAAATCTTTGCTTCCTTCTGCACCCTTCCCAGTCATAGCAGTTATTGCAATTTGCTTTAATATTTTATCATCTTCTTTAGTTATAGTTTCAGCTATTCTATTTAATATTTCTTGAGCTTTTTCTGCTCCAAGCCCATAACCTCTTGCTATAACAGTTGGATGAACATTATCATCTAATAACTTTTCAGCTTGTTTTAGTAATTCACCTGCTATAACAACAACTGTTGTAGTACCATCTCCAACCTCATTCTCTTGTGTTTTTGCTATTTCAACTAGCATTTTAGCAGCAGGATGTTCAATTTGCATTTCCTCGAGTATTGTAACACCATCATTTGTAATAACAACATCTCCGATAGAACTAACTAACATTTTATCCATTCCTTTAGGTCCAAGAGTAGTCCTTATTGTCTCGGCAAGAGCTTTAGCAGCCATAATGTTGCTTCTTTGAGCATCCTTGCCTGTACTTCTCTGGGTTCCTTCTTGTAATACAAATATAGGTTGAATTGGTTGTGCCATAATACCCCCAATAGTTTTATTCAATAAAGCATCTTATAAATTTTTCGCTTTAATTTAAGTTAGTTAAACTAAGCTTTCTATGCTAGTTTTACCATGGCTAGCAATTATTGATAACTTTTTTCCATTACTTCTTCTATTAAATAATAATCCTAAACAAGCTTTTACTATAATATCTTGATCAACTAAAGTTCCATTTTCTTCATATGATTTTCGAGCTTCTGAAGACATCCCAATTCCAAGATTTCCAGCAAGTATTGTGTTTACTATTAAATTTGGATATTCATTATGCATGTGGAGTGCATAATCCTCTAGTTTTTGTTTTGGAATATAATAAGATTCTTTTCCATGAGTTTCATAAAGAGTATGTTGAGAACCCATAAATAATATGTTTGATGCATTTCCTTTTAAATTTTTTATAAAATATTCTGTTATTTGTCTAGGAATTTCATAATTAATTAAAAAAGATTCTTTTTTAACTTCTTCAATTTCTTCGTAGTTTAATCCAGAAATCCTGGCTGGAATTCCGATTGCGTTAAATAATCCGTATAACTCAATTCCAGTTCTTTCAAATGCATTTAAATAAGTTTTAAGCCAGGAGAAGAAATGAACTAAATTATCTTTTTGAAAATCATCTTCAAATACCTTAATTTTTTCTTTGTTTATTTTTATGATATCATTTAATTTTTCTTTATGTCTTGCTTGTAATAGTAAAAATGCTCCTTGATCTGCTAATTCTTTAGAAACTAATTTTCCAAGTCCTCCAGAAGCTCCTGTAATAATAAAAGCTTTTTTTGATAAATCCATATTTAATACTTAGATTATTAGTTTATATTATTTTCGTTTCTCTAAAGTGATTATTTTAGAAAGATTTATAAATAAATCAATCTTGGTTGTTTTATGAAAAAACAAGAAGCTGAACAATTCCCATTATTCAAAGATTATGAGTTTGGGGTTCATTTTGGTGGACGGGGGGGGGCAAGGTATTTTATTAGTTCCTAAAAAAGATGTTTATATTCCAAAAGAGTACGGGTTTGGTTTATTAACTTTGGCACCTTATTTACAAGAAGTTTTTAATGAAAATCAATCAATAAAATTATGGGAATTAATTCAAGAAATGGAAGCTGAAGGAGAGTTGATTGCATCAAACCTTACTTTTTCAGATGAAAGTAGAAAACCATTTCTATATTCAATTTTAAATCGATATATAAGACACAACATCGTTAAAAGAGAAGGTTTGCCTTTAACCATAGGCTTGGAAGATGTTCTTTCTCCTGGTGAAAATTGGGATAAAGTCAGAGTATATAAGATGATAGAATACATATCAAATGGCTTTGATCTTCCACCAATGTTAGATACATTTAAGCATTCCCCAAAAATCTAAAGATTTAGAATAAAGATTTAAGTTCTTATTCTATTATTCATTCACTAAAATTATAAAACCGAACTTATGGAATTTGTTTAAAACTAAACTTTTTTAAACTCAGTTAAAATAAATAAATCATGGCATTATTTCCAACTAGTTTTTTAGGAAACGGTTTAGAAACAAACCAAGCTACCCTTACCTTGAATATAGTAGCTTCAATAGTTATTCTAATTTTTGGGTTAATCTTAGGAAGATTTCTGAGTAACCTGACTAGAAAACTTTTAGATGAACTTGAGTTAGATAGAATATTAAAAGAAAAAGTGCGTATACGAGTTCCAGTTAGCGAGTTCATAAGTTCCTTAGTGAAATATGTTATTTATATATTATTTATAATTTTATCACTAAACCAGCTTGGAATAGAGAATATTGTATTAAATATTGTCTTAGGAATAATATTTTTACTCTTATTTGTTTTTATCTTGGTTTACATAAAAGATTTCATTCCTAATTTCATTGCCGGGATAAAGATGCATAAAAGAAAAAGTGTAAAAAAAGGAGATATAATTAAAGTAAGCACTGTAGAAGGAAAAATATTAAATATAAACATTTTAGAAACAAAAATTCTTTCTACCAATAAAGAAATAGTTTATGTCCCAAACTCACTTTTAGATAAAGTCAGAATGATTAAAAGAAGTGAATAAATTTAAATACTCAGATAATTCTAAGGTATTATGGAGATTATAAACAAGATAACTCCTAACAAAAAAGAAAGAGATGAGGTTACTAAAGTAATTAATGATTTCTTTAAACAAATTAAACCAAAATTAAAAGATGCCATTCCAGAAGTAGGAGGTAGCATGGCTAAAGACACTTGGTTAAAAGGTGATCATGATATTGATATATTTGTTAAATTTCCTCATTCAAAATACCATGATAAAGACATAAGCAAAACATTACAAGAAAGATTAAAAAAAATAAGATGTAATGTTTTACATGGTTCTAGAGATTATTTGCAAGTTAAAAAGAGAAAATATTTATTTGAGTTAATTCCTGTAATAAACATTAATCATTCTTCTAAACATTTAAACATCACAGATATAAGTCCTTTGCATGCAAGATATGTAAAAAAATTTAATAAAGATCCAAAGGAAATAAGATTGGCCAAGGCATTTTTAAAAGCAAACAATTTGTATGGGGCAGAATCTTATATAAGGGGATTTTCGGGTTATGTAACTGAGTTATTAGTTATTTATTATGGCGATTTTTTAAGTTTAATTAAAAATGCAGCGCTATGGAAACAAAGAACAATAGTAAATATGAATGATTTTTACAAAAGCGATAATGAAGCTCTAAAAAACATTAATAAGGATAAATTAAGCAATTTAATATTAATAGATCCCGTGCAATATGAAAGAAACGCTGCAGCTGCTTTATCTTCTGAAAAATATTTTGAATTCATTAATTTATGCAAGAGCTATTTGAAAAATCCTGATGAGAAATTCTTTGAGTTAAAAGAATTTAATTTAGAAGCTATTAAGAAAAAAGCTAAAACAAATAAATTAATTACATTTATAGTTGCCCCATTAAACGGAAAACCAGATGTTGTTGGAAGCAAAATACTAAAAACATTTAATTATATTAATAATAAAATAACAAAAAATGGCTTTAAGGTTTTAGAATATAAATGGGAATGGAAAGAAGATGCTTTGTTGTATTACATTGTTAAAAACGAAAAGTTAACCGAGTATGTTATACATCATGGTCCATTTAAAAAAGATCTAGATAATGTTAAGAAATTTAAGGCAAAATGGAAAAAGATTAGTTTTGATAGAGAAAGAACTTATGTTAAGTTAAAAAGAAAGTATGATACAATAGATAAACTTGTTAAAATATTTTTAAAAGACAAGTATATTAAAGATAATGTAAAAAGTATAAAATTAAAAATTTATTAGCCAAATAATCTACTTAATAAATCTTTTATAGAAACAATTCTAAATACTTCGGGGGGTGTTGGTCTTGGAAGTTGCGGAACTTGTAAAACCTCTACATTCATTGTAGATCTTGTAAATGCTCCATCCTGATTTACAACAGTAAACAATATTTCATATTTACTTGCATAACGATAAGTGTGTTCAAAAGTCCATTCTGCAGACTCGAGTTTTGGCCCTGGTGATGTCAAAACTGAACCATCTCTAAAATCAACAGCATAAGTTACATATTTTTTATTTGGATCATAAACATTTAAGAACCATTTTCCTTTTTCACCAACGTACAATCTTGCATGACCCCCAATGCTTCTTATTATCGGATTATCTCCTATCAAAATTTCTCCGCCAGAAACTTGAACTATTTTAATTCTTGCTGATCTTTGAAGAACATCTTGTGAATAAAATGCTTCTAAATTAGTTATCCCAAGATCACTAATTATTTTAGTATCACCTAAATTAATGAGTTCTTGGTTTCCGTCAACAGCGATAATAATATCCCCATTAGATTTAACTTCAGCTAGTGATACTTGTTTTCCATAAAGTTGTATTGAATTTTGCATATTTAGGTAATAAACATCAAAAACAGACTGGATTATAGAAAATCCTGGACTTAAACCATTAATATTACCGTAAGCATAATTACCACTTTCATCTATAGCCTTACAATTCCATGCGTTTGAATTTTCTTGTGCAAATGTTTTTGAAAAAGTAACTGTTTCAGCATTTCCACTTAATTCTTTTATCTGATCGATCTGAAATCCACCTGTCTCGCTAGTTACCCAAAATTCAACTTTGCTTAAAGCAATATTATCTGAAACTTGGCATTTAAATTCCACAGGACTATTTGTTGTAAAAGTCTCGTAATTAATTGGGAATACTAAAGTAACAACAGGTTTTGTTGTGTCTGAAACAGAAGTAGCACATGCACTTCCTCCTTCCTTACAACCATTTTGACATTGATAACTTTGTATTTTTATTTGGTTATTTTCACAGTATGTTTCATGCACGATATATACGCCAGCATTAGGATCATAAACACAACTATCATGAACTCTTGTATTAGAAGAACTTGATAATACAGCATATCCCGGATCATAATACGCCATTCCACCATCTATATCTATACATGTTGCTTTAACTGCTGGTTGTGGTATTGATTGAAACCCATTATCAATTGGGGCAGTTGTCCACCCAAAAATTGAGTTATCAGAAGATACGTAATTCAAAGAAAAAATAGATAATGCCATTAGTATAAACAATACTATAATCAACCTCTTTTTCATTGAGTTTTAATAACAAATTCTAGTATTTAAAGATTGTTATCCGAAACTTTTATTAACCATTCTAAATTTATTCTTGTTATGACAGAAGGAAAAAGATGGAAATGCAGTGTATGTGGATATATTCATGAAGGAGATAATCCTCCAGATGAATGTCCTGTATGTGGTTCATCTAAAGAGGCTTTTGAAGAATATGATGATTAAACTAAAAGTTTAAATAAACGAATTCTTACTAATCTTTATGATGAATTTTAATATTAATCCTACTCTAGTTAACATAGGAATATTTCAAGTACGTTATTATGGAATTATTTATGTTCTCGGTTTTATAATAACATTTCTTTATTTAGATTACTTAAGAAAAAAACAAATATTAGAATTAAGCAAGGAAAAAATTTATGATTTAATGTTTTATTTAGTAATTGGAGTTATTTTAGGGTCAAGAATATTTGAAGTATTGTTCTGGCAGCCTTCATATTATTTTAATAATACATTGCAGATTTTAGCGATATGGAATGGCGGACTAAGCTTTCATGGCGGATTAATCGGAGCTGTTATTGCTACATTTATGTTTAGCAAAAAGAATAATATTAATTTTTTAAAATTATTAGACATTATAATAATTCCATCAATGTTAGCCTTGGCATTAGGAAGAATAGGGAATTTACTTAACTCAGAGATTTATGGCACAGTCACAAATGTTCCATGGTGTTTTAATTTTGAAGATGTTGAAGGCTGCAGACATCCATACCAAATTTACGCTTCCTTAGGGCATTTATTTTCATTTTTTATATTATTAATTTTAAATAAAAAACAAAAAGTTTATGGAAAAGTATTCTGGAATGGAATCTTATTATTCGGATTAACAAGATTTGTATTAGATTTTTGGAGAGACGACCCTTTATTTTTAGGATTAAACCTGGGCCAATATTTCAGCATTCCATTAATTATAATTTCTCTAATCTTCTTATTAAGGAAGAATAGAACGATATCTTAAGAATAGAAAGATTTATATATAGAGTAAGATTCATCTTACTTGGTTTAAAATGGCAAACTTAAATGTAACTAAAATGAGCTCAAAGGGACAAATTGTAATTCCAAATGAAATGAGGAAAGAATTTAAAGAAGGAGAGGAATTTGTGATTATTAAGAATGGAAAGCAGTTAATTCTTAAAAGTATTAAAGACTTTGATGAAAATTTAAAGGAAGATCTAATTTTTGCTAAAAGAACAGAAGAAGCCTGGAAGAGATATGAAAAAGGTGAATTTAAAAGTATGGATGCTGATGATTTTATAAAAATGTTAAATGGAATAAAAGATGGTAAAATTAGATTATGATCCTAAATTTGTTAAGTCTTTTTCTAAAATTAAACATAAAGGATTTCAAGAGAAAATAATTAGAATAGTAAAGAAAATAAAACAAGACCCCAAAACAGGAAGACCAATGAGATTTGATAGAAGAGGTACAAGGGAGGTTTATGCTTCTCCGTATAGGTTATCTTATTCGTATTCAAAAGACGAGAATAAAATTGTATTTTTAGATTTGTATCATAAAGATGAACAATAGTCCCATGCATGAGGTTAGATAAGCTACAAAAGAATACCATAAATATTATAAATGGTAAAAATATAATACTTTTATGGAACAAGTTCATAATTTTATAACAAAAGAAATGATGATCTCGGAAGTCATTGAGAAATATCCAAGCACAATAGAGACCTTGCTAATGACGGGAGTGCATTGCATTGGGTGTCATGTATCTTATTTTGAAACTCTTGAACAAGGCATGAAAGGTCATGGTATGAGTAATGAAGAAGTAGATGAAGTAATAAACGAGATGAATAATGTTATAGATAAAGAAAAACTAAGTGAAAATGAGGAATTTAAGATAACAGAAAAAGCTGCTGATAAAATAAAAAATGTTTTAAAAGATAAAAACGGGTTAAGAATAGAAGTTATCCCTGGTGGATGTTCTGGCTATATGTATAATATTACAACAGAAGATAAGATAAATAAAGATGATCAAGTTATTCAAGATAAAGAAGTTAAGATTATAATTGATAAAGAAAGTTTTGATTTGCTTAGGGGTGCTAAATTGGATTATGTTGATAGTTTACAAGGAGCAGGTTTTAAGATTCATAATCCAAATGCAAAATCAACTTGCGGTTGTGGACATTCATTTAGTTAATTTCTTTTAAAGTTATTAAGGATAAGATAAAAATAATAATATACATTGCTAAACCATAAACGCATGTTGGAAGCAATAAGCTATAATCGCATATTCCATTTAAGCAACTTGGAGAAACATATTCTTTTATTGTTGAGTATGCTGCAAATATAATTGAAAGTAATGAAATATAAAGTAATAATTTTAATTTAGTTTTATTTAAGTTAACTAAAGCTGAAATTGAAAGTATAAATAAAATTAAGAAAAGAATAAATCCAAAATAACATGCAGGATATCCTAAAAATGTGGGGCATCCTTCAGTTAAAGGACATTCCCCCAGAACTAATTTTGTAAAGCTTAGATATCCAGAAAACAATAATCCAATTAAAGAGAAAATAAAAATTGTCTTAAGATTTTTTGACATAATTCTCAAGTTTTATTATTGTTTAAAAAACTATCCTTAACTATAGTTAATTTTATATACAAAACAAATAATATATTTAGATGAAGAAAAAAACAGACTTCATTGAGATTAAAAATTCTAGTAAAGAAGATAAAAATAAAGCAATAATATTAAGCGGGTTTTCAGATAAACAGCTTCATGATTTTATTAATTTTTATAAGTTAAGCAAATTGCCAAAGGCGATATTTGCCAGTGTAACGAAACATAGCAAGGAATTCAAGGTTAAGGATTTGTTAAGAGAATTAAAAAAAGAACATAAAGCCATTAATAAATAATTTTATATATTTAAAGATCAAAGTAATCTTATGAAAAAAGAGGAACATGACCATACCGGTTCTAGATTAAAAGATATTATTCTTGGAGGGCAAGATGGCTTAGTTAATGTTTTAGGTGTCATATTAGGGGTGGCTGTTGCAACATATGATACAAAAATAGTAATCATAGCAGGATTAGCAGCTGCATTTGCAGAATCAATTTCAATGGCTGCTGTTGCTTATACTTCGACAGACGCAGCTTTATCATATTATGCTTCTAAGATTAAAAAACATAGGATGTTCAATCTATTAAAAGAAGAGTATGAAAATCCTAAAAAAAGCGCTTATGTTGTTGGATTAAGTGCCATAATTGGAAGCTTAATTCCTTTAATTCCATTTTTCTTTTTAAGTGTTAGTTCTTCAATTACTATTGCACTAGTTTTAGCTGCATTAGCTTTATTTATTACAGGAACAATAAAAGGAAAGTTAACAAAAGAAAATCAGTTTAAAGAAGGGTTTAAAATTTTGGTTATTGGAATGCTAGCAGCACTTGTTGGATATTTAGTTGGATATTTTGTAAGCAAAGTTAATTTCTAAAAAGACTTTATTTTACACTCACAACTGCCCTTACTTGCGTACTTGGTATTGATAAAGAAACCCTATCACTCGCTCCATTTGATTTAGGATCATATATTATTATTCCATATTTTGATCTATGATTCTCATCCTTTGTTCCTATATTTATACAGCCAACACCGCCAAAATTATTCGAAAGTGTATATGTACAATATTGTAATTCTTCAGCTTCCTCCCAACTTTTACTTTGTCCTAATGAATTAATTTTCCCATTAGTTTTATACCAACGGCTTACAAGACTTTTTGAGTCTAAATCTTGTAAGTGCAAGTCTATAAAGTTCGAATAATCCCCGATGCTTAAGTTAATAGGTTCTGTATTGGAATTAAATTGCGCAAATGTTTTAGAAGCCGTAGTTCCGTAAATACCACCAGCATATGTTATCTTATTATAATTAGAAGGGTCCCTATAAAATATGTTATCTGAATCAACAATATAAATTGTGTTTACAAATTTATCAAAAGTTAGGTTAGTCAAAGAAGACTTAAGTAATTTAATATCAGATACACTTTTTTTAATTATAATAGCACTTGCAGTTTCAAACCCTGGAACTCTTGAATCGGAAGTTAAATCGATACCTTCTTGTAATTCAAAGGTTGTCATTCCATTAACAACATCTTGTGCGGTGAGCTCTGGATAAATTCCATCTAAGCAAATTCCAACATACTTATTTGGTAAATTTATACATTCTCCAATTTCAATTGCCGGTGCATCACTTCCATCCCTATAATTCCAATCACTTTCTACACCAATAAAGGGTCCAGAATTAGATGCATTTATTTCAGCAGTTACAGAATTACTTAAGGAGGTTGAACCAACTGTGTTTAGATTTCCAATGTCCCAAACCCAACTTGGATCATCTTGATCTTCACCGATATAAGAATCTCCATCTTGATAATTTTGGGTAAAACTTATAGTCAAAATCGCATACCTTTTTGTTTTGTCGGAATCATAAAAAGATTTTTTGTTAGCAATATCCAATCCATTAATCCTTTTAGTTACGTAAGGAGAGATAACATCTTGTACTCCGCTTACATCTACAATAATGCTTCCATCACTACCAACATCAATTAATTTAATAACTTTTCCATAAACTCTAATACCATTATCTATATATCGGGTATATTCCGAAGATAAAACTGCTGTAAATTTACTTGCAGAATCAATACTTATAATAGAAACTGGTTGGCCTAGAATTTTTATTTTTAAGGGATTGCTTGAACTAGCTTTGGTAAGATCAATTGGGTCATCAAACCCATAATAATATTTTATTGAATCTGTAACAGACTCCATTACAACCCTATCTTTATAATCATCATCGCTAGCTGTTAGACTTGTTTCTACACTTACATTGTTTAAGTTGTAGATACCAAGTTCAATAGCTTCGCTTACATGATAATCTTTAGATTGAAAACTAATTTTTCCATCAAATAAACTAGAAAGTTCATTCTTTGTAATTTCTTTTGGTATCTTATCTGAAGTAGATCCAGCAATATTTTCTCCCAGTGTAATCTCCTTAGATAACGTTACGGTTGGAGGCTTTGGAGGCTCTAATATTTTAAAGCCGGGTGATTGTCCATTAATATTACCATCAGCATAATTACCACTAGCATCATATGCGCGACAATTCCATGCATAATTTCCAATTTTTGTGAAAGTTCTAGTAAAGACAGCAGTCGCGCTTTTTCCACTTACAGTTTTAGTCTCAACCTTAGTAAACCCATTAAATTCTGGGCCAGTTAACCAAAATTCTATTTTACTTAATTTAACATTATCAGTAGCTGAACAAGTAAATGTTACTAATTCATTACATACGTCGCAGGATACCCAACCTTTTAAGATTGGGAGGAATGCGACCCTCCGTTAAGTTTTTCTTTTTCCGTATTCTTTTTTAAGGTGCGCAAAGTAAATTGCGCACGCAATCAACTTGTATTAGCGTGAGCTATGTTCCATCTTTGCGCAGGAGGCTAAAATGGAACTCTATTCGACACAACACGGCTATGGGCAAAATGCCTACCATCTTGTATTTGTGCCTAAGTGCAGGTACAAATATTTTTCGTACCCTGGGATTAAAAAGCTTTGCGAAGAAAGCTTTTATGAAGTTGCTTTAAAATACAACTTCAAGATTTTTGCACTTGAAATCCAGCCAGACCATGCACACTTGTTTGTAGACTTTAACCCAAGTTATTCTGTAAGCAAAGTTGTCCAATTGTTTAAAGGAATTTCTGCATATAAAATTTTACATAAATTCCCGCATCTTAGGAGAACTTTCTTGCGCAACAGCCATTTCTGGAGTGCTGGAAAGTTCTACAGATCAGTTGGCAATGTTACTGCTGAAACCATTCAGCATTACATTAAACAAAGCCAAGGTGGCTGGAACTTTGAGCATCAGACAAAGCTTTGAGCTTAGTCTTCATCAATCGGATACCTCAACCTTTAGGTTGAGGAGTATCATTTTGAGAAAATTCAACAAAATTATCTACAACATCAATTGGCGAATTAAGGGTTACTGTTGGCTTTATTTTATCAGAGGCGGGATAAACAGGTCGAACCTCCCCAGTAGATCTTGCTTTAGCCCCAACAGGCTCGTTAAGGTCAGAGTATGTTGTACAAGAGCTAATAAAGAACATCGCTAAAACAATAAATAGGAATACAATTTTGGAGTTAATGTTTTTACTCAAATAATTCGCCTTCTTTTTTAATGCAATGCTAATTAACAAGCATAACTAATATATATATATATCTTTCGGTTTAACTTTTAAAACCAGCTAAATAATAATCTAAAAAATTTAATGAGAAAATTTTCTTTTATTTCTACATTTTTCTCAGAAAGCTCTTGTGCATTTTGTTGTATTACCTCTTCATCAGCAGGGTTAGAAGTTCCTTGGTTAACTGGCTGATTTAATAAAGTGGAATTATAAGTAAGAGTTAATTTTCTTGTATCAGAGCATACATCATCTTTGCAAACATATAGCTCAATTGTATTTATTCCTTCAGATAAAGTAATTTCTTTTATCCAATTTGCATAATTTATTAAAGAAAGTTCCTTTTCTGCAGTATTTATTTTTGTGGATAAAACATCTCCGTAAGTAGATTTTCCTCTTATGCTAACTTTTGGGCTATCAGTATATGTAGAGTTATCTTTTGGATAAAAAATTGTAAGCACTGGTTTTACAGTTGTGTTTGAAACTGCTTTAGCTGTTAAAGAATCTTTTAGATAAAAAGATAGGTAAAGCATTATAATTAATATAATTAAAACAATAAATAAGTTCTTACCATCCTCTTTTTCCATATATTTACGAGATTTAGATTGTATTTAAATTTTTTTAAATTAAATAGAAAGGTTTATAAACTATAGTTAACTATAATCTACTATGGCAACAACAATACAAATAAGCGAGAAACTACAAAATGAGTTAGCTGAGAAAAGAATGTTTGATAGAGAGACCTATGAAGAGATAATATGGGATTTAATAGAAGACAACATGGAGTTAAATGCAGAAACTAAAAAAGAAATAGAAAAAGCTCGTTCAGAAATAAAAGCTGGAAAGTTCTACAAATTATCAGAAGTAAAAAAAGAAGTTGGGTTAGATGTATGAAATAATTTTTTCCCAAACTGCATTGAATCAATTTAAAAAATTAGAAAAACCTCTTCAGGAAAGAATTGTTAAAACCCTTGAGAGAATAAAAATAAGGCCAGAAGCTTACGTAAAAAAACTAGTTAATTATCCGGGGTACAAATTAAGGGTTGGAGATTATAGGGTAATTCTGGATATAGATAAAGGTAAACTTTTAATATTAGTAATTAAGATAGGACATAGAAAGAATATTTATGATTAATGTGATAAAATGGAAACTTACGATATTATAATTATAGGAGCAGGGGTTACAGGATTGGCTTCTGCAATGTATTCTGGAAGGTTAAATTTGAAAACATTAGTTATTGGAACTAGCTCTGCAAACGAACTTCCTATTGGGGGAGTAATAACTTTGACAGAAGTTGTTGAAAATTACCCTGGTTTTATTAGATTAACAGGACCAGAATTAGCTGAAAATCTGAGAAAGCATGCTTTAGATTATAAAGATAAAGTTGAGATTAAAGAGGATTTAGTCTTAGATGTAAAAAAACATGGTGATTGTTTCACCGTTTCATGCAAGTCTGGAAAATCATACATGAGCAAGACAATTTTATTTGCAACAGGAACTAAATGGAGAAAGCTCCCAATGAAAGGTGCTCTACAATATGAAAAAAAAGGGGTACATTATTGCAGCCTCTGCGATGGGAGCTTGTATCGTAGAAAGATTACAGCTGTTATTGGTGGAAGTGATAGTGCAGCAAAAGAAGCTTTATTATTAGCAGGGTATGCAAAAAAAGTTTATATTATTTACAGAGGAGAAAAAATAAGACCAGAGCCAATCAATGAAGAAAGAATTAAAAGAAATAAGAAAATTACTGTATTAACAGAAACAAATATTCTTGAGATAAAAGGAAAGCAATTTGTTACAGAAGTTATTTTAGATAAAAAGTTTCAAGGAAAAAATATATTAAAATTAGATGGTGTATTTGGTGCTATTGGAAGTGATCCACTATCTGAGTTAGCTAAAAAACTCGGAGTAAAATTAAACGATAAAAAAGAGATTATAATTAATCACCAAGATTCAACAACAAATATTAAAGGAGTTTTTGCAGCAGGTGATATTGCAGATAAAGAATTTAAACAAGCTATAACTGGAGTTGCTGAAGGTGTAACGGCAACTTATTCAGCTTACAAATACATTAATAATAATGTTTTAATTTGTACAACTAACGATGAGAAGATTAAGAAAAAATGATTTACAAGAATTATAAAGAATTATATAAAAATCCAGAGGAATATAACAAAATATTCACAGGATCCTCAAATTATGAAATTAAATTTTACAAAGATTATTTAAAAAAGGCAAAGAGTGTTTTATATCTTGGTAGTGGTTCTGGAAGATTATTAAAACAATTCTTAAAAGTAAATAAAAACATAACAGGAGTTGAAATCTCGAAAGAGATGGTTAGTTATTCAAAAAAATCATTAAAAAATATTAAGATAATCAATGATAATATCCTAAATTTAAAATTAAAACAAAAGTTTGATTTAGTCTTAGCCCCATATAGATTTATTTGTCATTTAAATAAAAAAGAATTGGAAAAGTTATTTAAAGTTGTTAATTACCATCTTAAAGATAAAGGGCTATTTGTTGGGGATATCTTTAGTCCATATTTGCCTCATGATAGAAGTATAAAATGTGAGATTAATGGAATAGATATACAAGGAAATTTTATTGACAAAGTTTACAATGTTTATGAACATGACAAGCAATTGTGTTACGAGGTTGTTGAAAGGTTTAATATAAAAACTAAGGAATATGGTTTTATTAAAGTAAAATGGAATTACTATTATCCAGAACAACTAAAACAAATTGGAAATAAATTTTCTTTAAAGTGCATTAATATTTATGGTTCATTTAAAAAAGAAAAATTAGATAAAGTGAGCGATGATTTAATCTTTGTCTTTGAAAAATCATCTAAATAACATACTTATTACAACAACAAATACAACCCCGAGAATTAAAAATAATGCATTCTTTTTATTGTATTGTTCATGAGTTTCTGGAACTAAATCAGAAGCTCCAACATATAAGAAACTACCAGCTGCGATTGCAATTAAAAATCCTAAAACTCCTTGATTAAGATTTTTTAAAAATACCAAGGTTAAAATAGCTCCTAAAGGAGTAGCAATAGCGATGAAAATTGAATATAAGATTGCCTTCCATTTTTTTACTCGAGTATGTAATAAAACAGCCATTGATGTAATTCCCTCTGGAAATTCATGCGCAATAACTGCTAAGGTGGTAATTAATCCTAGTTCATTAGAAACTTCAAATCCAGCACCAATAACAACACCATCAATTAATGAGTGTATACCAAGTCCTAAAGCTGCTGTATTTCCAACAATATGTTCTCTTTCATAATTTTCATGAAAACTATGCCTCATTATAAAATGTTCAATCATATAAAATATTAAAAATCCAAGTAAGACAATAGCTAATGCGTTTGAATACAACTCTAAAGACTCTGGAATTAGATGTGTAAAGGAAAATGTTATTAAAACACCTGCTGCAAAACTTACAATATAAATTGAATGTTTTTTAACAAAATCTTTTGCATATAATACAAGTAAAATTCCTAAAATCGTAGCTAAGCCCGCTATACTTGAATAAAAAATCGTATTAAAAGATTGTGCTGCCATTTTATATTCTGCAAATATTGCATTTTTGCCTTACTCTTTGCTGCGCTATTTCCAAAGCTGCTTGCCTTGGAGATATTTTTTTCTTGAAAGAATTCCTTAGAACCATATATGTGTTTTTAATTATTTTTTCCTGAACTAATTTAAACATTTTCTGCTTTGTTCCATTAATATATTCTACATAACTTGAAATAACTCCGCCGGCATTAGCAACAAAATCTGGAATTACTAAAACCCCTTTTTTACGCAACATTTCTTCAACTTCATTTGTCATCGGGATATTGCTTCCTTCAACAACCAATTTAAACTTAACCTTGCTTAGATCCCCGATTTTAATTACATTCGGAATAGCTGCAGTAATTAAAACATCTGCATCTGTTGCAATAATTTGTTCGCATACTTGTTTATTTCCGGGATAATTACTTACAGAACCTGTTTTTTTCTTAACTTGAACTAATTTATCATACTCTATGCCGTCTTTTTTGAATAAACACCCTTTTGAATCTGAAACTGCCACAAATTTCAATCCTGCTTCTGTTAAAAATTTAGCCGCAAATACTCCAACATTACCAAAACCTTCTACAGCGAAAGTTGTTTTCTTAGGATTTTTTTTTAAATATTTTAAAGCAATTAAAGTAGCATGACATATTCCAAAACCAGTGCTTCCTAATTCATGAGGAATTCCTCCAAGTTTTTCTGGTTTTCCAGTACAGGCTTTTCTACTTCCGATGGCTTTTGAAAAAACTTCCATCTCATGTTCTGCAGTATTAATGTCGGGAGCTGCAATATATTTTTCAGGGCAGTAATCTTTTATCGCTTCTGCGAATGCTACAATTAATTCATCTTTTTTTTCTTTTGTAATTAATTTATCATCTGCGATTATTCCGGATTTTCCTCCACCAAAAGGCAAATCAGCAAGGGCACATTTCCAAGTCATTATTCTTGCTAATGCTGCAACTTCTTCTTCACTCACCGTGCTAGTCATCCTAATTCCGCCTTTTGCAGGACCAAGCGAAAGATTATCCAACGTTAAGTAACCATGTAACCCAATTTTTGGATTATATATCTTAAGAACTTTTTCAGGACCAAATTCATCAAAATTAATCAACATATCACCTCTTTGAAATTAGAAATTACTTAGTATTTAAAGATTTAGTTTTGCGATATTTTTACAACAAAACACTTATAAATTTATTGTTATTATTTAAAGTTATGGCCAAAGAAATAAATTTTCAAGAAATTTCTGATTTAGATTTAGTAAATATCGTTAATGAAACAGAGGGAATTGCATGGAGACTAAATCATGACGCGGGTCATGGAAGAATTCCTAATAAGGGTGTTGATGATTCTATTAAAGAGTTGATGGAAACTAGAAATAAAGTCGTTTCAGAGATCACAAGAAGAACTGGAATTTCAAATAATGACTCTTTAAAAAATTATATACGAGGAAAATTAGGAGAGCAAAATGATATGTGGGACGCACAATGGGCTGAAGTATATAACGAAGGAGCAGTCCTTGCTTTTAGAGAAGACCAAGCTGTAAAATTTGAAGTGATTAGAACATATCTCCCATCACATATCACTTCTGGACCAAATCAAAATATCTTGATTAGACCATGGGAGAAAAAACACTTTGTTACACATATTGATGATAGAGATATCCTAAAATTAATAAGACTAGAAAAAGAAAAACCAATGTATTCTAACATGTCTCCTTTAGAAAGAGGATTGATAAAAGCGCATGAAGAACCAACAAAAAGAAAAATAAAAAATGATGATGGTGAAAAACAATGGCACGAATTTTATCAAGAACATATTGTATTTTTACATAAAGGGTTTAATGAAACTTTTGAGACAGTTGAACATTATAATTTTCCAAATGTTAGTAGGTGTACAGAAAATGAATTAATATTAGCAAGATCTTATTCAAGACCAGTTTTGGTTGAATTTTCTTTAGAAGATTTACCACTGATGGAACTTTCTAAAGAAAAACCAAGATATTTAAACACTGGGAAAGATGCTTTAAACTTAAATAACTAAATTACTTCTTTAAATAATAATCTGTCAAAGCTTTAATTGAGTTAACTGCTTCTTCAGGAAACATATAACAAGGAATGTTATTGCTCTCCAAGCTCTTTTTAAGCAAATCTGTAAATTCACCGCCTGTAGAAACAACAACAATAGGTTTTTTCTTAAGGTCATTTAACTCTGTGATTATATCAACAACATCTGTAGAAATTAAAGGGGTTTGATAAAGTAAATTTACTAGTAAGACATCTATATTTTTATCGTTTAAACAAGTTTCAATTGCGATTTGATAACGTTCAGTAGTCGCATCTCCTATTAAATCCATAGGATTATCAACAACCACCAAAGGCGACATTACTTTTTTTAGTTTCTTAACAGTATCTTTGCTTAATTCTGCCATTTTTAAATTATTCTTAACAATAGAATCTGTACTTAAAATCCCATATCCTCCCCCATTAGTTATAATTTGAATTCTATCTCCACTTGGAGGGATACTTTTCTCAAGAATCTTTGCATAACTAAACATTTGATGAAGAGAATGTGCAATTATTATACCAGATTGTTTAAAGGCACCGTAATAAACTTCCTCTGTTCCAGCTAAACTTCCAGTGTGACTTAAAGTTGCCTTATTTCCCTCTTGAGTTAATCCACCTTTCATCACAATAATTGGTTTAACTTTACTAACCTTTTTTGTAATTTCTAAAAACTTATTCCCATCATTAACACCTTCAAGATATAAGCAAATAACTTTAGTTTCTTTATCTCTCCCTAAATATTCTAGAATATCCGCTTCATCAATTGTTGTTGCATTACCATAACTTACAAATTTCGCAATTCCATAATTTTCTGTTGTTGCTAAATCCAAGATAGCACTTCCGATTGCACCTGATTGTGAAACAAAAGAAATTCCTCCCGGACCTGGTCTTCTTAATCTATACCGAGGCAAGAATAAAGTGTCTAGTTTTGTATTAGCATCAAATATTCCCAAACAATTCACTCCAATCATATTAATCTTAAATTTATTTATTAAATCCTTAAGTTGACCTTCTAATTTAGAATTCCCTATTTCTTTAAAACCAGATGTTATTATAACAACATTTTTGATATTCTTCTTGCCGCAATCTTTTACAACATCAAGAACTTTTTTTGCAGGAATAGCAATTACAGCAAGTTCAACTTCGTCTTTAATCTCATTTAATGATTTGTAAGCTTGTCTGTTTAATATTTCATAAGCGTTTGGATTAACTAAGTACAGGTTTCCGCGAAAATTAGCATCTAACAAATTACGAAAAATTACATGACCAAGTTTTTTTGGATCTTTTGAAACACCGACGATAGCGACACTTTTTGCTTTGAAAAACTTATCTAAGTCCATTTTACCTCTTTCAATAATTAGAAGTCTAACTTTTATATAAAGCTTGTGTTTGTTATCAAATAGATATCTTTAAATATTAATTATGATTACATATTATCAATAATTAAAGGAGGTTTTCTCATGGCGAAAAGAAAGAGTGCAAGAGGAGCTGGTGCAAGAAGAGCTAGTTCAAGCAAAAGAAGAAGGAGATAAGTAGTCTCTAAACAAAAGCTTTTCTTTTTTTATTTTTTAAAAATGAAAATTTACAACGAATACAAAGCAGAAGAATTTTTGAAAAAATATTTGAATGTTACACAACGTGTTTTAACAAAAGATGTTAACGTTGGTTTAAAATTTTGTTCTCAATATAAATATCCGATTGCATTAAAAATAATTTCTGATCAAGCTTTACATAAAACAGAGATTAAAGGTGTAAGGGTAGTTAATTCAGATGAGGAGGCTAAAAAAGAATTTGATAATCTAATTAAGTTAGGCAAAAAATTAAAGTTAAAATTAGATGGAATTTTATTTCAAAAATATAGAATTGGGAGGGAAATAATAATTGGTGGAAAAAAAGATCCTGTATTCGGACAAACAATATTATTTGGTTCTGGAGGAATTTATACTGAGTTCATAAAAGATGTTAGTGTTAGGATCTGTCCAATAACAGAAAAAGATGCTAATGAGATGATTGATGATACAAGGGCTTCAAAAATGTTGGGGAAGTTCAGGGGGGAAGACCCCGTTGATAGAAAGGCATTAATAAATGTTCTTTTAAAAGTTAGTAAAATATTAATGGACAACAAAAACATAAATGAGTTGGATATAAACCCTTTGATATTAAACAAAGATGGGGCTTTTGTTGTTGATGCAAGAATGTTAACAGATTAATAGTTCATGCTTCTCTCTTTACCACCGCGCTTATATACCCTGTTTTTACGCTTCATCTGTTTATCTTTTTTGCTTTTTCTCTTACCATAACTTGGCTCATCATAACCCATCATGATAATATTATAAAGGGCTATATAAAATTTATGTTTAAAAGAAAGGTATTTAAATAAATCAAGATTAAGATTATAAGAGGTGATCAAGATGATAAGTAGATTGATAATGTTTACAGGAAGGGAGTGCATTCATTGTCACGCTATGGATCCTTTAGTAACAAAACTTGAGAAAGAAAATAAAGTTAAGATTACAAAATTAGAAGTTTGGCATAATGCTAAAAATGCTGCTGAATTTCAGAAGAAAGATGCTGGAAAATGTGGTGGTGTTCCATTTTTCTACAATGAAAAAACAAAAAAATGGATTTGTGGAGAAGTTCCTTATTCCAAACTAAAAGCTTGGGCAATGGGGAAATAATTTAACAAAAGGTATATAAACTTCTTTTCATTTAAATTATTTTATAAAAAGAGGTTGAAATGCCATTAATGAGTTTAGCTAATTTTAGAGTAGAACGTTTAGAAATCCTTAATGTAAATGGTGATGTAGATAAAAAGTTAATGCCTAAACTAACAAATAAACAGATTAAGGAGATGTATGAAGCAATGTTTCTTACAAGAGTATTTGATGAAAAAGCATTGAGTTTGCAAAGACAAGGAAGATTAGGAACATTCGCTCCAAATAAAGGGCAAGAAGCTTCTCAGATAGGAAGTGCTTATGCCTTAAATAAAGAGGATTTTGCGTTTCCAGCATTTCGTGAAAATGGAGTTTTTATGCTAAGGGGGATGCCAATAGATTTATTGTTCTTATATTGGATGGGAGATGAAAGAGGAATGCAAATCCCAAAAACTGTTAACATGTTTTCTGTTGCTATTCCAGTAAGTACCCAAATATTGCACGCCGTTGGTTATTCATGGGCTTGTAAAATTAAAAATCAGAGAAAAGTAACATTAACTTATTTTGGAGATGGAGCAACATCTAAAGGAGACTTTCATGAAGGAATGAATTTTGCAGGCACGTTTAAACTGCCAATTGTTTTTATATGTCAAAACAACCAGTATGCTATTTCTTTTCCAGTAAAATCTCAAACAGGTTCAAAAACTTTAGCGCAGAAAGCATTTGCATATGGATTTAATGGAATACAAGTAGATGGCAATGATATTTTTGCCGTATATAAAGCGGTTAAGGAAGCTGTGGATAATGCTAGAAAAGGATTAGGGCCGACATTAATTGAATGTCATACATACAGGCTGGGAGATCATACAACATCTGATGACGCAAAAAAATATCGTGATGAAAAGGAAGTACAAGAATGGGCAAAAAAAGATCCATTATTAAGGTTAGAGAGATATCTAATAAAAAATAAAATAGGAAATATCAAATATTTTAAAAATGTTGAGAATAAAACTAAAAAATTAGTTGATGCTGCTGTTAAAAAAGCTGAATCATATCCTCCTCAAAAACTTAATGATATGTTTGATTACATATATAAAGAAAAAGATGAAAGATTAAAAGAGCAAGAAGAGTATCTAAAACAATTTTACTAAAATGGCAATAATGAATATGGTTGAAGCATTGAATTCTGCTTTATTTAATATTATGAAAGAGGATAATGATGTAATAATTCTAGGTGAAGATGTTGGTAAAGATGGAGGAGTATTTAGGGTTACAGATGGTTTATGGAAAAAATATCCTAATAGGGTTTTTGATACACCATTAGCTGAAATAGGAATTGTTGGAGCAAGTATTGGGTTAGCTGTTTATGGTTTGAAGCCGATAGCAGAAATACAATTTGAAGGGTTTACATTTCCAGCATTTGATCAAATAGTAAATCATGCAACGAGAATAAGAAACAGGACTAGAGGAAGATATAAAAGTTCTTTTGTACTAAGAAGTCCATTTGGTGGTGGAGTTAAAGCATTAGAACATCATTCTGATTCTCCAGAAAGTTATTATGCACATGTTCCTGGATTAAAAGTCGTAATGCCATCTCACCCTTATGATGCTAAAGGATTATTAATCAGCTCTGTAAAGGATCCTGATCCTGTAGTATTTTTCGAACCTAAAAAAATTTATAGATCAATAAAAGAAGAGGTTCCTGAAAAACCATATTCAATTGAATTGGGCAAAGCTAATATTTTAGTTGAAGGAGATAATTTAACGTTAATAACTTATGGTTCTTGGGTAAAGGAGATTGTTGAAGTAGTTAATGAAAGTAAATATAGTATAGAAGTTATTGATTTAAGGACATTAAAACCATTAGATGAGAAAACAATAATAAACTCTGTAAGTAAAACAGGAAGATGTTTGATAATAAATGAAGCTCCAAGATTTTTAAATTACGCAAGTGAAATAATAAGTATTATCAATGAAAAGTGTTTTGATAAGTTAAAGCATCATGTCTTGCGTGTTACTGGATTTGATACAATAATGCCAATGCCAAAAAATGAGGATAAATATTTACCAAGTAAGGCTAGAATTAAATATGCCATAGAAAAGGTGATGAGTTAAATGACCTCAGAACTATCAAGATTGTTGAACCAAACGAGATTTAATTCTTGTTTGTCTAAGCCTCTTCATATCATGCAAAAATTTAATAGACATTCCTCTCTTGATTTTATCAGCCAATCCAATCGGATCTACATTTTTTGGAATAACGGCTTTAAATTTCATAATATTTATAATCTAGAAGGATATTTAAAACTTTTGGAAAAAGGTGATGAGTTAAATGCCATACGAATTTAAATTTCCAGATGTTGGAGAAGGAATTCAAGAAGGTGAGATAGTTAAATGGTTTGTTAAAAAAGGAGATAAAGTTAAAGAAGATCAAATTCTAGGACAAATTGAAACAGATAAAGCCGTTGTTGATATGCCTTCTCCAAAAAGTGGAACAATTTTGCAGATTAATTTTAAAGAAGGAGAAACTGTAAAAGTCGGTCAAGTAATTGTTGTAATAAGTGAAAAAGGAGATAAAGTTTTTTCTAAACCTGAAAAAATTGAAGGAAAAAAAGGGCAAGCTGTTGTTGGAAGCTTAGAAGAAGCAAAAGAAATCGGAGCATTTAAGTTTGTTAAAAAAAGTTCTCAAAAACAAGAAGTTAAATCTGAAGTTCAAACTAGTCCAAAATTACTAGTAAAAAGAAAGTATGATTTATATGGTTATATTGATAGGATTCCCATTAAAGGTATAAGAAAAGCAACAGCTGAAAAAATGTCTTTGGCAAATACAAATGTTGCTCATGTTACACATATGGATGAAACTTATGTTGATAAATTAGTTGAGTTACGCGAGAAAGACAAAAAGACATCTGAAAAGAAAAAAATAAAATTAACATTCTTGCCGTATATTATAAAAGCATTAATTAAAGCATTAAAAGAATTCCCATTAGTTAATTCAAGCATTGAAGATAATGAGATAATTGTGAAAAAATACTATAATATTGGAATAGCTGTAGATTCTGAAGAAGGATTGGTTGTTCCTGTAATTAAAATAGCTGATCAAAAAGATATTTTTATCATAGCTAAAGAAATTGAAAAATTAGCAAATGATGTAAGAACTCGCAAGGTTAACATCATGGATTTAAAAGGGGGAAGTTTTACAATAACAAATGTCGGAAGTATTGGAGGATTATTTGCTACTCCAATTGTAAATTATCCTGAAACAACAATAATTGCCTTAGGAAGAATGTATCAGAAAGCAGCTGTTGATAATGGAAATATTAAAGTTAGACAAACATTGCCATTTTCAATTACATTCGATCATAGAGTTGTGGATGGTGCTTATATTGCAAGATTTAGTAATAAATTTAAAGAATGTTTAGAAAATTTAAAGTTTTAATTATTTTTTGTCATCATCTTTTGTCCATTCCAAAGCTATTAAGCAAAGATCTTCTTCATGGCTTCCATCTTTAATATAATCTATATTTGAGTACTTCTTCTTATAAAGAGCGTTTGCTTTAGAAGTTTCTTCATCAGTTAAAGATTTTTTATAATGTGCATTAAATGAAGCTACAATTTCAGAAGGGAGATTAATAAAATTTTGATTGTTGTAATTTTGAAGAGAGGTTACTAATTTTTTCCACCTTCTTATTTCATCATCTCTTGCGCATAAAAGTTTAAAGATCTTATCATCATATCTTGTATATAATATTGCTCCTTGATGTAATGCAACTTTCTTTCCATGCTTTCTTGCAGTGCCAACCAACAATCTACCATCTACTCTAACAGAAGTTCTGCCCAAACTGGCATTATAACCACATTTTTTTAAAGCTTCAACAACATGAGCATTAACTTCTTGGTATTGTGAAATCAAATTACCATTTCGATAATAATCAAAAGGAGCTATAAAAGAAAAATTAATATCATTAGCACCAAAAAACATATGGCCTCCACCAGTATCTCTTTTTGTAACTTGCACATTTTTTAGTATACCTGATTTATATCTATTAACAATGCTCTGTTGATTTCCAAAAATAACTGTTGGACCAGAGAATTGGTATGTTCTTAAGGTTGGTGTAACCTGTAAGTTGTTCTCTAAAGACTCCTGCATTATATCAAACAAGGCTCTATCAATCGCAAGGTTCATTGCAGCATTGTTTACAGAATGAGGAATAATTCTTATCATTTTTTCGAGACTCATTTGAAAGATATTTTAAGTAAAATATTTAAAGCTTATCACTAAGTGCTATAATCCCCACAGTTCATATAATTGCATATATTCCCAGTATTCTTAAATCCTTTTTCATTTATTTTTTTATATGATTTTTCTACAATCTCAATACCTTCATCAATTTCCTCTTGGTTGATAATGTATGGTGGGATTAATCTAATTCCTTTTTCTCCACAACCTAACAAAACTAAACCATTTTTTAAACACTCAATAACCAAATTATTCCTAATGTTTTTATTTTCTAAATCAAATGCGTTCATTAAGCCTAAACCACGGATATTAAAGAAATTTTTGTTCAATGAAAGTTCATGTAATCTTTTTCTTAAATAAGTTCCTTGTTTATTAATATTATTAAGCAATTTTTCTTTTTTGATAATTTGTATTACCTTAGTTCCGACAGCCAAATCAATTAAAGAACCACCACCCCATGTAGAACTTATTGCGCCAGGTTCTGGAAAAAACTTTCTATTTGCAATCGTAGCGCCAACCTGTAATGTCTTTGCTGCGCTAATGACCTCGGGAGTAACATTATAATTTTCTATAGCCCACCATTTTCCTGTTCGTCCCATGCCACTTTGCACTTCATCTGAGATTAAAGGAATTTTATTCACTTTAGTTATTTTTCTTAAATTATTAATTAAATTTTTAGGAGCAACATTATAACCTCCCTCACCTTGAACAGGTTCAATAATAATAAAAGCAATTTTATCAGGAGAATAGTTTTTCAATAAAGATTTTAATTTTTCAGTTGCATTTTCTGAGAAAGGTAATGTTTTAGTGGGAATTTTCAAATAATTTTTAGTATAAAGTTTTTTTGAATTTGTTAAAGATAATGCTCCTAAGGAATTTCCACACCATAAAGGATAACCATTTCTTCTTACATAAATTACATGATTTTGAACTTCACAGCAATAAACTTTACCTTTATAATGAAATTTAGATATGGGATTATTTTTAGATTGTATTACATGGTTCGCTCTTTTTCTTTGTCTTACTTCATAAAAAACATTTCCTACACTTGAATAATTAGTTTTTCTCTTTCTCCAATAAATTCTAGCATTAGAACCTATTTTTAAAAAAATCTCTTGAATATCATCAGCTAACCTCTTTGAACAAGTAAAATATATAATCCTGTTAGATTTATCTAAAGTCCCATCACCAAAACACATCCATTCTAATAAAATATTCAATTGTCTTAATGAAAGATTCTTTATTTCTTTAGGAATAAACTTATCATATGAACCCCCAAATTTTTCTAAATAAGACCATAATTGTTTTCCTCCCCTAATTTTATACTGTGTTCCTTTTTCCCTCACGTCTCTTGAAAAATTAAATCCGGTTTCATTCAACATTGACTCTATTTTTTCACAAGTTTCTTTATCTTTTTGTGCGAGTCCTACAGAATAATTTACTTTTGGTGTCATAGATGTCCATCCCTCAGCCAACCATATCCCAAAGAATTTTAGCCAAGAGTCCATAGGAATAATTTTTTCTTCTATTTTTTGAGTATAAACCATTCCATTCCGTAAAGGAATATTTATTTCTATAGCTGGCAAAGTAAAACATTCGGTCTCTGCACCTTTCCAATTAGCAAATCTTGGAATACTTATATTATTTTTTAAATTCGAGGCTTCACAAAATTTTAGTTTACCTTTTTCACTTATCAGCATCATATGATTAGGGGTAACAAGTAAGTCCATAGAGCAATTTTTTATTTTAACCATTTCCCCATTATAATTATAAGAAACTATAGCAAGGGGGTTTTGGTATTCTAAAAACATATTTTTTAGATTTAAAGTAGCAATCTTCTCATCATTTTTTAGATCTTTAAAAAATTTCCATCCATCTTCAGTTAAAACTTCAGTTTCTTCATCATAGCATCTACCATGAAAACTTTTCTCAAATGCAATTCCAAATTTAGCTTTTTCTCTCTTTCTCATACAAATTTTAATTGCGTTCTCAACAGCTTCTGCCCCAGAATTTATAAAAAAAGCTGCATTCAATTCCTTTGGAGTTATTGAAAGTAATTCTTCTAACAAAGTTAAATGTTCTTTAACTGTAAAATCTTGTCCAGCATATTTTATAGGATGAACATTAGAATATTTTTTAATAACTTTCTTTAATTCAGGATGATTATATCCAAGAGGATTAGAAGCTATTTGTGAACCAAAATCTAAAAATTTATTTCCATCTATATCTTGAAAATAACAGCCATTTCCTTTATTAGAATGCACAAATGGATAAGGATCAAAGTATCCTCCATTTAATTTTTTTAATTTAGTTAATATCTTACTGGAATTATTTCCAGGCAAATTAGTCTTCATTTCTATCATACTAGTTAATTCCTTGAGCTTTCTGCAATTTCCCGGAGTAATCAACATAAATAGTTTTCAATTCACTAAATTCCTCAATTCCAGTAATACCCCCTTCTCTTGTTCCATTTCCAGTTCCTTTAACACCGCCAAAAGGTAAATGTACTTCACTTCCTATTGTGCTTGAGTTAACATAAACCAAACCAGACTCTATTTTTTGTATTGCTTTAAATGCGTATTCCATATTTTTTGTATAGATTGATGCGCTTAATCCATAATCAACAGAATTGCAAACATCAATTGCTTCATCCAAATCATTAATTTTTATTATAGATAAGCTAGGACCAAATATTTCTTCTTTGGCAATCCTCATATTCTTAGTTACATTAGTAAAAATGGTTGGAGAATAGAAAAATCCTTTTTTATTTAATAACTTTCCTCCACAAATTAATTTAGCTCCTTCTCTTAATCCAACTTGTGTGTAATTATGAACTTTTTCTAATGCTTTTTTATTTATCAAAGGACCGACATCAACATTTTTATCCCCGCCGTATCCTAATTTTAGTTTCTTTGTTTTATTTAATAACATTTTTTCAAACTTGTCTTTGATATTTTTATGAATTATAACACGAGATGCTGCTGTGCACCTTTGTCCAGAAGTTCCAAAAGCACCCCATAAAACCCCTTCCAATGCTAAATCTAAATTGGCATCTTCCATGATAATAATTGGATTTTTTCCACCCAATTCTAAACCAATTTTTTTAATACCAGCATTTTTCAATATAAACTCGCCTGTATTCTTAGAGCCAGTAAATGAAATTGCTTTTATTTTTTTGTTTCTTATTAAAGGATTTCCAACTTCTTCTCCGCTTCCAGTAACTAAGTTTACAACTCCCTTAGGAATTCTAGATTTATCTAATATTTTAATTAACTCGATTGCACATAAAGGAGTGTCTGAACTTGGTTTAAAGACAATTGTATTTCCGCAAATTAAAGCTGCGGATAATTTCCATGCAGGAATTGCAATCGGAAAATTCCAAGGAGTTATACAAGCCACAACACCTATTGGAGATCTAATTGTCATGCAAAGTTTATTTTTTAATTCACTTGGGGTTGTTATTCCAAATAACCTTCTTCCTTCTCCACCCATATATTCAAAAATATCTATTGCCTCTTGAATGTCTCCGGCTGCTTCTTTATGCACCTTACCCATTTCATTTACAATTAATTTTGTCAATCTTTCTTTATCTTGTCTTAATAACTTAGCTACATTAAATAAAAGTTCTCCTCTTTTTGGTGCTGGTGTTTCTTTCCAAGAATAATAAGCTTTTTCAGCTGCATTAACTGCTTTTTCAACGTCTTGTGAATTACAACTTTGAAAATATCCTAAAATTTTTTCATTAAACGGGTTTAAACTGAAAAATGTTTTTCCTGTAACGGAATTAATCCATTTTCCATCCACAAAAATACCATAATTTTTCAAGATATCACCTTTATTTTATCAATATGTTTAAGATATATAAAAGTTATGTTTAATAGATTAAGAAGAATCCCCCCTAATTAACTCTTTAAACTCATAAAATAATCTTAAAACAAATTCTAGAACAGCAAATAAAATTAAAAATCTAAGAATTAGTGGGATAAATGTTGGTAATTCGCTAAATCTAGTAACAACGTCATTTATAGAGAAAATTTTTGGGTCAATAAGAAATAAAGCAAGTAAAGTTAAAGGAACAACTTTAGCAACTTCTTTTGATAAATCCTCATTATAATAAGAAGA
>Ga0209542_10003560_pt1 | contig 33222 bp, 22 predicted proteins | sample RifCSPhighO2_01_FD_184028 | JGI IMG/M metagenome (GOLD analysis project Ga0209542, IMG submission 184028) | Soil microbial communities from Rifle, Colorado - Rifle CSP2_plank highO2_0.1 (SPAdes) (version 2) | ecosystem: Environmental > Terrestrial > Deep subsurface > Rock core/Sediment ... | reverse complement strand
GTGTAGGCACGCATCCCGTATGTTACCCCGTAGGAAACAGGGACTTTTTTTCCAAACAAGTGGCCGCCCTTTGTAGTGCCCACCACCTTGACGCTGTTTTTTGGGGTCGGGTAACTGCCGTTGTTGGCGGTATTGAGCTTCATGCTATTTGTGTTGTCGGTAACCCAGCCGGCAAGCTCCTCCTCGAAGCTTGCGTTTTTGATTAGATTGACGTTTTGTTTGAGTACTTCCGATACGGTTTTTGTTTTGATATTTTTTGATGACAGGTAGTCTATAAAGCTTTGGAATTTTGTAATTTCCCATGAGTAGTCGTCTGTTGGCTCAACCACTGGCAAGATCTCGTGGAACACCAGCACCAGCCAGCCGTCTTGCGCTATCGCCTCGTCTACCCAGGCCTTGGCCTGCTCCAAACTTGTTTGGTTTGTAACGTAGCGCACATACAAAAGGTACTTGTTGTACGGCCAAAAGTTGAGCCCCTGGTTTGCAAAAGCACGATGAGAATTATATTTTTTGGCAATAGTTGAAAGCACTATGTTGTCGTAGGCGCCAAAGGGAGTCGCAAAGTCGGTCGGCGTAATGTTGTGTGCAACAAAGTTGTTGTAGTCTTTATTGATTTCATTTTTGATAGTTGAGAGCGGTACCGTCGGCAACTCTATGTGCGTGAGCCCGTGTGCGGCTATTTCGAAACCGGAGTTGTGGAGATTCTTCACTTGATTCCAGGTCATATACCAATCACTTTGACCCAAAAAACCCGAGTTTATATAGAATGTCGCGTTTTGCCCCGCGGCTTTCAACATCTGTGCTGGAGTTTTATACTGCGAGGGATTGCCGTCATCAAACGTCAGTGTAACTGTGCCAGTGCCTGCAGCATGCGCGACTGCCCCGCCCAAAAAAAAGAGGAGAGCCATGGCCGCGGCAATGGCCAGAGTGTAAAAAGAGGTGCGTGTTATGGAAATGTTCATACTTTTAATTAAAGTCAATAATCTAATAAATATTTATTGCGACGGAAATTGATTATGTATCTGCACAGTGTGCAAGCGACCAGGCACATGTATGCAACCGTAAGTGCCAAAAATCCGATGCTTATCCACACATTGCCGACACTCAAGAGCGTATATCCCGCATACAAGCTCAGAGTGGCTGTGCTAATTCCTGATATGCCTGTTCCGCCGTTGAAATTAAACATAGTTTTAGTGTTTTTAGTTTACTCGCGTACCCCAACCGTCAGTATAGCCGATTAGCAGGAACATCTTGCGACAGCGGGTAACTAGACCCTGCAATGCCGACCCGCTTCTTTGCGTCACGGTATGGGTTAAAGTAGTAAAAATAAAGAACAGGTACGAACCGACAACCACCAGTGTAAGCATGTTACTATACACAAACTCTGGGATTAAACTTGCGCGTATAACCCAGTCGTATATATCCTTTTCCCTATAAAACCGCATGAGCCACAGTTGAAATACGTACCAAACTGCAACCTGTAAAAAAGACAGTCCTATAATCCAATAAGCGAGCTGTGGGTGCGTAAAACCGCCGTTGCCAAACAACGTAAGCAATATAAGAAGGTCGACCATGAGTATGGTGGAGAAGAAGACGCCATGCCCAAGAAGGTCTTGCAACACAGGGGCCGCGCGCTTGGCTTTTGCGATGACTGTAAGGCCGCCATAGGACCAGCGCGTCCTCTGCCGCCACAGTTCAGAAAAGCGCTCTGGCACTATGGTCCATGCGTAGGAGTTTATCGCGGCCTTCACTCCCCACCCCTGTGTTTTAAGCCGTGCCGTTATTTCGTAATCTTCTATCAAATGCTTTTCCGCAAAACCGCCAACACCAAAAAGGGCGTGGGCTCGAAAGGCGGTGAGCATGCCGTGCATAACCAACGGCCCGCCATAAAAACCCTCATCCGCCAAGCGTGTGGCATTAAAGCCAAGATATTCAAGCCCCTGCAAACGGGTCAGTATGTTTTTATTTTTATTTAGCACCGCGCACTGGGAGCAGACTGCACCGAGATTGGTGCCGGACATAAGTTCTGCGACCAAGTTTTGCACCGTGGTTGGGCTAATGACCACGTCGTCGTCCAGAGTCAAAATAACATCCGGCATATACGCTTTTCTCCCTTCGAATATATATTTTAGTGCGTAATTGAGCGCTCCCGCCTTGAGCGCGTTGGATGGTGTTCGAAGCAGTGTTACCCGGTTTGACGCCAGTGTAATTTTTTCAAAAATACGAAAAGTTTCCTGGTCATCTCGCGGGGTGCTGTCGTCAACCACGTACACTGCGATGCGCGGATTCCACCGTATCAGATCTTCCACGAGTGTTACGGTAAGCACTCCTGGTTTGTAGGTCGGGATTATGGCGCACACATTCGTTTTCTCTACATTAAAAAAAGTTTTAACAGCCCGAGTCGGCAGGATAAAATTTTTGAGATTAATTATCATGGAAAAATGTTTGCAATGCAACAAAACAACAGAGCCGTGTTTGGCTATGCCGGTTTCCCATGCGCCATGCTTCAGAAAGCCACAGCGTCCTACTTGATTGTAAGTTGCACCGCCCTGTAGTCAACAAGCTCTGTGTTGATAAGAATAGTATAAAAGAAGGTCTTTACCCTACCGCAGGGTGTTTTCGATGTCATGCTCGCCCACCTTGGTGCGTAAAATGTGGAGTGCAAGCGCGGGCACCCCAAGCTGCTTGCCAAGCTCGTGCGCTATAGAGCGCACATAGGTGCCGGAAGAACACTCAACGTAGATTGTAGCCGCAGGAAAAAGGCGCGTACCGCTTTTTTTAAGATATCTCTGCCAGGTGCGGAGTATCTCCTCTTGCCGGAAGTCTCCTTGCACCAGCCCGACACTTTGCTCGATGTATGAGAGAAGTGTTTTTTCATCTACGCGGTACATTTCTTTAAGCTCGATATGGTAGATGGTGACCGAGCGCTGTGGGAGTACTATGGAGCTTAGAGCCCCGCTGCGCGCCCACTCTATAAGCGACCTGCCTTCTACAGTTTTGGAAGAGAAAGGCGGGTACTCCTGTTCGCGCTTGCCGCGGAACTCGTTGATGCCTTGCGCCACACTGCGGCGGCGCACGGTTTTTGTACTGCCTGCATCCATAACGCGGCCGAGTATGTCGTAGGTGTCGGTTGCAAAGCCAAACAAAACATCTAGTGTGTACTCTTTGTTTAAATCAAGGTAGTTTGAGCGGTGCTTGTTGGCTCTCCCCACCAAGCATAGGAGCACTCCCTCGGCCATTGGGTCCAGCCGCCCGGCGTAGGACAACACCTCGTGCAGGTAGCGCGGGTTTAACTCGCGTAGGCGCTCCAGACACTCGCGCGGAGTTTCGCCCTGCTTTTTATAGAGGTTGAGCACTATATCACCCGCTGTGGCATGCTCGTTTTTGATGTCATCCATTTCTGCTACAATGTACCATACACTATGGTTAAAAAAGAAAAATTGTCGGTGGAGCCGTACAAGGGAGTGCGTGACTTTTACCCAAATGAGTATGCATTCATGCACTACATTGCCGCCACATGGCGTGCGGTCTGCGAGCGTTATGGCTATGTCGAGTACAGCTCTTCTATATTGGAGCCGGCCGAGCTATACCGCGCCAAAGGTGCCGCAAACGAAGAGCTTTCAAACGAGCAGACCTACACTTTTGTGGACCGCGGCGGTCGCGAAGTAACTCTCCGGCCGGAGATGACACCGTCGGTAGCCAGGATGGTTGCAGGAAAACTCCGCACGCTTGCCTACCCTCTGCGATGGTACTCGGTGCAAAACTTCTTTCGCTACGAGCGGCCACAGCACGGCAGGTTGCGCGAGTTTTGGCAGCTCAATTTCGACATCTTTGGTTCCAACTCGCGCGCGGCCGATGCTGAGATTATCGAGCTCTCTCATGCAATGATGCTGGCATTGGGTGCAGCGGAGGACGATTTCGTTATCAAAGTGGGGAGCCGCAACTTCCTCGACGCACTGGTGCGCGAGCTTAAACTTGACGAAGCGGCAGCTAAAAAACTGCGGATGTTCCTTGACAGGCGCGCCAAGATGCACAGCGGCGAGTTTGAGCGCGAAATCGCCGACCTTGGAGTGGCAGCCGAGCTTATCTCTCCGGAGAAGGTGCCTGCAGACGTGGCAGATGTGCTCTCGATGTTGAAAGACCGCGGGGTCACAAATGCCGTGTTTGACCCTTCTATTGTGAGAGGTTTTGACTACTACAGCGGTATTGTATTTGAGCTTTTTGATACCGACCCCGCAAACCCGCGTTCGCTGTGCGGAGGCGGCCGTTACGACAACCTGCTTGACCTCTTTTGCGACGACAAGCTCAGGGCGGTTGGCGCCGCCGCAGGCGATGCTACCCTGCAACACTTCCTTTCCTCCCGCGGACTACTGCCCGAGTATATGCCGCCGACAAAAGTGTATCTGGCGGTTACTTCGCCGGCGCTGGTAAAGGAGGCCGCCGCGATTGCAAAGGAGTTGCGCGAAAGAAATGTGGCAACCGCAATCGATTTTGGCGAAAAGAAGCTGGGCGACCAGATAAAAGCCGCCGCCAAACACGGCATCCCATACCTGGTGGTCGTCGGCGACAATGAGCTTCAGTCCGGCGAGTTTGTCGTGCGCGACCTCGCAACCGGCAAAGAGGAGCAGAGGTCGCGCGCAAAGCTTGCATCACTTTTCCTTACCCCATAATGCGGCGTATAACTCTAGATATTGAAACTGCCGGCTCCTTTTCGGGCCCGATGCCCGACCCAATCGAGTTGGAGCTAACCATTGCGTGCATCCACGACTCAAAAACAAACAAGTTTGACAGCTTTTTAAAAGAAGAGCTTCCTCGCTTGTGGCCTATGCTTGAGCACGCGGACCTTATTATCGGCTATAACTCGGACCACTTCGACATCCCTATCCTCAACAAGTACTACACAGGGGACCTCACCCAAGTGCCGAGCATCGACCTATTAAAAGAGGTAAAAAACGTGCTGGGTCGGCGGCTCAAGCTCGACAACATAGCCGAGGCGACGCTCGGCAAGAAAAAGAGTAGTAACGGGCTACAAGCTGTAAAATGGTGGGAGGAGGGCGAGGTGGAGAAGGTGCGCGAGTATTGCATCGACGACGTGCGGCTGACTTTGGAGTTGTATGAGTATGCAAAAAAGCATGGCCTCTTGAAGTATCGCGACTTCTCCGACGGCGACGTGCGCGACATCAAACTAGACACATCAAACTGGGAAAAACCGCGCGGCAGCGCCGGCGCCCTCACCCACACCCTGCCGTTTTAACCCCCAAACCTAGTCATAGAGGCGTCGCCTCTATTAATATTATAACATATTCTGTCAAGTCTATTGCTAGACCTAGATTTTAGGTAGAATGGCCAACATGAAATCACAATACGCGTTGCCTATTACTATTGTTGTCGCTGGAGTACTTATAGCCGGGGCGGTTTTTTTGGTCGGCACGAGGTCAACTCCTGGAACTACTCCAACCGATGGGTCAATTAAGGCGCGAGCCTACGACCCAAGCCGCGACCACATTTTGGGCAACCCAAATGCGCCGGTTAAGGTCATTGAGTATGCAGACCTTGAGTGTGCGTTCTGCAAGAATTTTCACCTCACAATGCATCAAGTGATGGACTATTATGGAGACGGCGGCCAGGTGGCATGGGTGTATCGCCATTTTCCACTCGCCTCTATCCACTCCAAAGCGCCCAAAGAGGCCGAGGCGGCCGAGTGCGCTGCGGCACAGGGGGGCGACGCTGCATTTTTTGCCTATATAGATAAAATATATGAGATCACTCCGTCGGAAAATAATCTTGACTTGGCACAACTCCCTGCGGTGGCAGGACAGCTGGGGCTCAATGTAGATACTTTCAACAAGTGCCTCAATGACGGCACCTACTCGGCAAAAATAACCGCAAGCTTCAACGAAGCTATAGTTGCAGGCGGCCAAGGCACGCCATACGTACTTGTTATGGCAAACGATGTTCTGGTGCCGGGCGGCAACCTATCCGGCTCACAGCCGTACGACTCTATGCGCGCCATTATAGATGCCGTGCTCAAAGGGCTCCCTGCTAGTAATTAGCATAAAGCAAAAAACAACCTTGTTGGAGGGTGCGCAGGCCGACGGGCCGAGGAACTAGGAAGATTTTTAGCAAAAAAATCTTCCGCCCTCCAGCAGGGTTGTTTTTTGCATAACTACTCTTTTTCCATCAAACCCAGGCGATAGATGTCGAACGAGTTTTCTCCCTCAAACAGGTCGGAAGGGTTTGGAAGGTAAGTGCGCGTGCGCGATACCTCTGCTGTCGCGTCTTTGATGAGGCGGTCGAAGAGAGCGAAGTCGCCCTTGCAGGTTTGGTAGTCTATAATGTACCGTCTCATCTGGCTTGTACCGTCGGCATTTTTGCGCTTTTTGCACTCGTGTACTATAAAGCGCCGCACCGGTTTTTTAAAAAGTTCTTTAACCGTGTAGTAGTTAAACATTGCCTGGAGTATAAAAATAGGTTTGTCTGCCTTGAGGATGCTGAACGAGTCGACAAATTTGTGGTCTACTATATCGACCGCACGGCGATCTACCCTGGAGCGCACCACCAGGTCTGAAACCGCTTTTAAAGGGAGTGGAAATTTTTCTATCGTGGCCACTCCTTTGACCTCCACACCCAGCACCTCGTAGCGCGGCGGACGCGCAAGGTAAAACCCGACCGCCTGCTCGTACTCGCGCTCCATTGCCGCGCGCTTTTTTGCTTTAGCGGCACGGCTTTTTGCTTTGCCGAAATTAAGTTCAAAGTCTGGTACCCCATGCAGATACTCGAGCCCCAGCGCCATGGCGCCATCCTTGCTTATGCCGCCATAAAAATGTTGGAGCGCCACGTGTCCTGCACGCCCTATGACCGCCGCGGGCGAGGTTGGAGTGTCGTACACCTCCTCAACATAACGTTTATACCAGGCCAGAGGATTCCTTAAAAAAGTCACCAAAGAGGAGTGGCTCCAATGTTTGATAGGTAGGTCTGCCATGTCGGCAGTATAGCAAAACAGTTGGATGAGAAAACAAAAACAAGCTCATAGGAGAGTGTCGAGCGCGACGGCGCGAGGCCGAGTAAATTTATCAGCAGGAAATTTACGCTCTCCTCTGAGCTTGTTTTTGAGGACCAGACTACCATAGAGATACCACTAGTAGCTGCGGAGGCGCTTGGATTTTTCATGGGTGCGGATGCGCTCAAGGGCCTTGGCCTCTATCTGGCGGATGCGCTCGCGGGTGACACCAAACTTTTTGCCCACCTCCTCGAGCGTGTGATATATGCCGTCTTCAAGCCCGTGCCGCAGTTTTAATATTTCGTGTTCTTTGGGAGAGAGTTCTCCAAGAATTTCCTTCAATTGGTCGGCCAAGATGCGGTGCGCGGACTCCTGGTCGGGAGAGATCATCTTGTCGTCTTTTACAAAGTCGCCAAGTACCGACTTGCCGTCGTCGTCGTCGGAACCCACCGGCGACTCAAGCGAGACGGTTGCTTGGTCTATCTTTTCTATCTGGTATATCTTTTCAACATCTACGCCCATTTCAAGCGCAATTTCCTCGGCTAGTGGGTCCCTGCCAAGATCTTGCGATAGCCGCCTGGATACTTGCTTATACTTTGCTATTGTTTCCACCATGTGGACAGGGATGCGTATCGTGCGGCTCTGGTCGGCCAAGGCGCGGGTAATTGCCTGGCGGATCCACCATGTGGCGTAGGTAGAAAACTTAAACCCTTTGGTGTAGTCAAACTTGTCGACCGCCTTAAATAGGCCAAGGTTTCCCTCTTGTATAAGGTCCAGGAGCGTTAGGTCCGGGCTGCGGCCAACATACTTTTTAGCAATGGAGACAACCAAGCGCAGGTTGGCGCGCGCAAGGAGGTTGCGCGCCTCGCTGTCGCCGTCGACAATGCGCTTGGCTAAGTCGCGCTCTTGCTGTGCGGTCAAGAGAGGATACTTGCCAATTTCGCGCAGGTACATCTGTATCGAGTCGTACTGGCTGTCGGTGCGACTGTAGCCCTTTTCCAAAGGGTCTTCATTGACCTCAAGCATCCCCCCGCCCTCAAGCACGTCGATATGCGCGGTGGAAAATCGTTCATATAGCTCTTCCAAAAAAAGAACGTCTGTTTCGATGTTGGGAAAGCTTTTTAAAATTTCGTCGTAGGTGACAAACCCTCGCTCGCGGCCGCGCGCCATCAATGTTTCTGCCTTTTTTTGATGTTCTGCGGCCTTTCGTGCAATCTTGCGCGCAAGTTGCGGAGAGAGTTTTGACTCGGCTTTTTTACTCGATTCCTTGGTCGTGCGCGCACTCCCGCGCCTTGGTTTATGTGCAAGTTTTGCACGTCGCTTGGCGGCCGCTTGTCGAAACTTTTTTGTCCTATTAGCAAGACTCCGTCGAGATCTGGGCGAAACGGAGTGTCTTTTTTGCGCCCCCTTTACCCTCTTTTTAGCTTTTGCCATGTGAACACACTATACCACACCAGGACATATAAGGGAACGGCCGTCTATGTGGAGACCCGCTTTCGCAACTCCTGCTGGCGGCGCGCAAGCTCTGTGATTTTTTTCGTGTCTTCTCCCGCTTGGGACAGCTCTTCGCCGACAGTGTGCTCCTCCACGCGGCGCAGCAGGTCGCCCACCACCTTAACCTCGTTTTCGCTGGCATCGCACTCGCTGTCGAATGAAAATCGTAAAGCTTCAGCGTGCGGCATCAACTTTTCTTCCAGTGTTTGTACCCGCTCGATCCCCACCAACTCTATTAGGCGCTTATGCATTGGGCCGTCTTTTTCTCCTCCGGAAAAATGGTACAAAAGCATGCCGACAGCCCTCTCAAAAGAGGACAGCTCCGGCATAGTTGGAGCCACTGGCTGTAAATTTTCGGTGGGCTCGGTAAGCGCAGGCCGCTTGGCTACCTCGGCCATAACCGCATCTTCTGGAACTTTTAGGCGAGCCGCTACCAAAGATACAAAGTGTGCTTGCTCTATACGGCTTTTAAGCGCCGCGATAAGCGGCAGTACCTGTGCTTCAACCAGACGCTCATATGCACGGTCATCTCCATGCCTGCCGACAGGCAGAGAGTCCCTGACCGCGTCGAGAAAAAACTCTACGGCGGGTTTAGAGGTACGTATGGCCGCCTTGAGTAGCTCGGAGTTTTGCCCAGCCAGGTCGGCCGGGTCCTTGCCTTCGGGAAAAGTCGGAACCTTTACCTCAAACCCGTCCTTGAGCGCCATAATGGTTGACTTGAGGCCACTGCGCAGCCCAGCTTGGTCGGCATCGAGTGCCAGTATAAGGCGCTTGGAGAAACGTCCGAGTAGAGATAGGTGCTCTTGTGTAAGTGCCGTGCCGGAGAGTGCCACGGTAAACGGCAAACCAGACTGATGCGCCAAAATAAGGTCAAACTGCCCCTCGACTAACAAGATGCAGTCGGCCTTGCGTATGGCTTGCTTGGCGCGGTCGAAACCGTAGAGAATGCGTGACTTTTTAAACAGCAAAGTCTCTGGCGAGTTTACATATTTTGCTGGCTCATCGTCATCGCGGCTACCGTGCACCTTTTCAAAATATCGGCCCGAAACCGCTACCACCCTCCCGCCCGTATCCATAATGGGAAATATGATACGGCCGCGGAATCGGTCAAAAATTTCGCCCGGCTTTTTTTCCGACCGTATGGCAAAACCCGCTTCAACTATGTGTTCTTTGCTAAAACCTTTTGCAAACAGATGTTTTGAGAGCTCTTCCCAAGCGGCAGGCGCATACCCCAGCCGCCACACTGCCTTCGTGGTTGGCTCTACACCGCGTTTGCGTAAATACTCCTGTACATCCTTTCGCTCGGCGAGCTTTGCTTCAAAAAATACTGCGGCATCTTCGCATACCTCGCGCAAATGCTCTTCTTTTTGTTTGTCTTCCGGACGTTTTGGAGCCCTGTGTTCTAGCGTGACCCCGGCTTTTTCTGCAAGTTGTGCGAGCACCGTGGGGAAGTCACTCCCCTCCATTTTTTGAACGAAGGAAAATGCGTCGCCCTTCTCCCCACAGCCAAAGCACATATATGTGCCGCGCTCTGGCGATACAAAAAAAGACGGAGTGCGCTCTTTATGGAAGGGGCACCGCGCGGTGTAGTTGCGGCCGGCTTTTTTGAGCGGCACATACTGCCCCACTACATCCGCAATATTCAACCGTGCCTTTATTTTTTCTACATCCGACCCTGCCATAGTCCCCTTAGTGTACTCCACCCGCCCCACCACTCCGACTTGACAGACTACGCCGCTTGTTTTTCTTTTTCTGCTACTGCCGGCGTATGTAATGTGGCGCCCTGTTCAGCTATCATTTTTTGTTTGGGTGAGCCCATAAAGCCGGTGCCCGCGGGGATAAGCCGACCGATGATCACATTCTCTTTAAGCCCTTGTAGAGTATCCACTGCGCCATAGATAGACGCCTTGATGAGCATGCGTGTCGTGTTTTGGAAGGATGCCGCGGAAAGGAACGAGACTCGCGAGAGCGACACGTCTAGGATGCCCATGACGAGCCCTTCGCCCGACGCTTTTTCTCCTCCCTCGCCAACTATCCTGTCGTTGATTATTTCAAGCTCTGATCCTGGGATTACCTCGCCCGTTGAGAGTTCGGTTGTCCCTTCGTTTTTTATCTTCACCCGGCTGAACATCTGTCGGATTATTACCTCGAGGTGCTTAACAGAGATATTAGCGCCCTGAAGTTCATAGATTTTGACGATTTCCGAAATAATATACGCCTGTGCTTTTTCCTTTCCGGCGTATTTGAAGAGCTCTTGGAGGTCAGCCGAGCCGTCGGTCAAGAGCTGACCTTTTTCAACCCGGCTACCAACCTTTACAAGCGGAACGCGTCGGAAGTGTACCGTGTACTCCATCGTGTCTTTTTTGCCCTTGTGCTCGATGTCCGGGACGACAACTATAATTTTTTCTTTCCCGTCATTTTTGATTTCAATCACCTCTCCGCCAACCGTTGCGACAACGGCAGGGTTGCGCGGCGCTCGGCGCTCAAATATCTCTTCAACTCGCGGGAGCCCCTGGGTGATGTCGCCGCCAATAGATGCCGCACCGCCGGCGTGGAAGGTACGCATAGTAAGCTGGGTCCCCGGCTCTCCTATGGCTTGCGCGGCCACAGTGCCAACCGCCTCTCCCAGCTCAACAGGCCGCATAGTGCCTAGGTCCGCGCCATAACAGCGGGCGCACAGCCCGTGGCGCGTGGTGCAGGAAATAGGGCTTCGTACATACACTGACGCAACTTCCGCCTCTTCTATATGTTTAGCGTCGACTCTTGTGATAAAGTGTCCCTTTTTGTATAGAGTCTTGCCGCCGTCAGCAGACGGACCTTCAACATCTGCAGCCAAAAACCTGCCCTCGATATTTTGCGCAAGGAAGGTGCCTATACCGGAAGCCGACTCGCGGTTGATATAGAGCCCATCTTTGGTGCCGCAGTCATCTTCGCTCACGACAATGTCTTGTGCGACGTCAAAGAGCCGGCGTGTAAGGTATCCGGCCTTGGCGGTGTTGAGTGCCGTGTCGGAGAGACCTTTGCGGGAACCGTGTGTGGTGATGAAGTACTCTATGGGTGTTAGGCCCTCTTTCATCGACTTGGTGATAGGAAACTCTATGGCCTCGCCGGTGGTGCTTGAGATAAGCCCCTTCATGCCAGCCATTTGGGTCACCTGTGCAAGCGAGCCGCGAGCGCCAGAGCGGAGCATGTCGGAAACCGGCCCGTCTAGCCGAAGAGTTGCGGGGATAAGTTTTTCCACCTCGGACTTGGCAGTGTGCCAGACCTCGATGTTCATCCGGTAGCGCTCCTCTTCGGAAAGCAGACCGTCATGCCAGTTACGAACCACTTCGTCTGACCTTTTTTGCGCTTCTATAACTATATTGTTTTTCTCAGCGGGGACGCGTACGTCATCCAAAGACCAAGTGATGCCGGACTGCGTCACATATCGGAAGCCGAACGTTTTGATGCGGTCCAAGATCTCCGGCACCTTTTCCAACCCGTAGCGGATTATGAGGTCATCCACGAGCTTTGCCATGCCCTTTTTATCTATCGCGTAGTTAAGATATGGGTAATCGCTTGGGAAGATGGCGTTAAAGAGGAGTCGTCCAACAGTGGTTTCGAAAAGCACTCCGCCGAACTGCGCGTACTTTTCTTTCTCCGAAGGCAGTACTTTTATTTTCGCTTGGAAGCCGACATTCCCGTAGTCGTAGGCCAATATAGCCGCATTCGGCGAGTGGAAGGACATCCCCTCTCCTCGCATCCCAGAGACCTCTTTGGTCATCCAGTAGGAGCCGAGCAAAATGTCGAGCAACTTGGTTGCCACCACCGGCTCGCCGTTACCCGGTTTGAGTATGTTTTTGTGTGCGGCCATAATCTCGCGCGCCTCTGTCTGTGCCTCGGTGGAAAGTGGGACGTGCACGGCCATCTGGTCGCCGTCGAAGTCGGCGTTAAACGCCGGGCAGACAAGCGGGTGCAGTTGTATGGCGTTGCCCTCAATCAAAACCGGCTGGAATGCTTGTATACCAAGGCGGTGGAGCGTTGGCGCGCGGTTTAGCAACACGTATTTGTTTTTTATAACCTGCTCAAGTATTGCCCACACTTCCGGAACTCCTTCATCTATAAGCCGGCCTGCGCCGCGTATGTTGTAGGCAAGTTCTTTCTCGAGCAGTTTGCCGATGACAAACGGGCGGAAGAGCTCAAGCGCCATATGTTTGGGGAGCCCGCATTGGTTGAGTTTAAGCTCCGGCCCCACCACGATAACCGAGCGGCCAGAGTAGTCCACACGCTTTCCCAAAAGGTTTTGGCGGAAGAGTCCGTGCTTTCCTTTGAGGTTGTCGGATAGCGACTTAAGCGGCCGCGTGCGCGCCTGTGTGGTTGCCGAGTAAGCTGCACCGCCATGTCGGATAGAGTTGTCTATAAGCGCGTCTACCGCCTCTTGTAGAATTCGCTTTTCGTTGCGCAAAATAACATCCGGAGCATGTATCTCCATCAATTTCTTCAAACGGTTGTTGCGGTTGATGACGCGGCGATAGAGGTCATTGACGTCGGAGGTTGCATGGCGGCCGCCGTCGAGCGCGACCATTGGGCGCAAGCCCGGCGGTATAACCGGTATGCGTGTAAGGAATAACCACTCAGGACGCACGTTTGCGCGCGCCATCGCGCGCAATGCAGCAAGGCGTTTGTTGAGCTTTTCGCGCTCGGCGGCGCCGGCTTTCAGAAGTCCAGCTTCGCACACCGCTATCATCTTCTTCACATCTAGACTGCGTATAAGCTCATAGAGCGCCTCGGCGCCGATGCCCGCCTCGAACATCGCTCCATACTTTATGGCAAAGCGGTGATATTTTGGTTCGTCGAGGACCGTACCCACCTGTATGGACTCTATGTCGCGCTTGGCTTCCAAAAACAACTCTTTCATCTTTTCCTTCGACTTTTCGTCCTGTAGATTTTTTAGTTTTGTTTTGTACTCGGCATCAAGTTCGCCGACTATGCGCGTCTTTTCTTCTTTGTTGACCGCGTTTACTATGTATCCTGCAAAGTAGACCACCTTCTCGAGGTCGCCTGCGGAGATGCCCAATACCATCGCAAGGCGCGATGGTATTGCACGCAGAAACCATACGTGAGCAACCGGCACGGCCAGGTCGACGTGGCCCATGCGCTCGCGGCGAACAATGGCGCGTGTAATTTCTACACCGCACTTTTCGCAGGTTATGCCTTTGTAGCGGATGCCGCGGTATTTGCCGCAGTAGCACTCATAATCCTTTTCGGGGCCGAATATCTTTTCATCAAACAGAGAGTTTTTCTCCGCGCGCTGGGTGCGGTAGTTGATTGTTTCCGGCTTGGTGACTTCGCCGTGCGACCATTCCAATATTTTTTCGGGAGAAGCTGGGCGTATCTGCACCGCGTCAAATTCGGATGCCTCTGCCCCGGGGGTCTTGCGTCCGCTCTTAACCGGCTGCCCGTCCCGCATCAGTTCAATATCAAGTGCTAGACCGCGCAGGGTATGCAAGAGCACGTTAAACGATGCCGGTGCAAAGTGATGCGCTATACGCTCGCCGCGGACAATGGCGTCAAATGCGGCCGAGCGGCCCATGATGTCGTCGGACTTTATAGTTAGCATCTCGCGCAACGTATAGGCGGCGCCGTAGCCCAAAAGCGCCCATACTTCCATCTCGCCAAAACGCTGACCGCCGCCCTGCGCCTTGCCGCCGAGTGGCTGCTGGGTAATAAGCGAGTAGGGTCCTATTGAGCGCATGTGGATCTTGTCTTCCACCATGTGGTGCAGTTTTAGTATGTACATGTACCCTACTGCAATGTCTTGCTCAAACGCCTCGCCGGTGCGGCCGTCGTACAACTTCATCTTGCCGGACTCATTAAAGCCGGCCGTCTTCAGCTCTTCGCGTATCTCGCCCTCTGTAGCGCCGGCAAACGGCGGGCAAATTGCCTGATAGTTTAGAGTGTTGGCTGCAAGTCCCAAGTGGAGTTCCAAAATTTGTCCCAAGTTCATACGGGAGGGCACGCCAAGCGGTGTCAAAATAACATCAACGGGCCGGCCGTCTTCCATGTATGGCATATCCTCTTCAGGCAATATTCGCGAAATAACGCCTTTGTTGCCGTGGCGGCCGGCTAGTTTGTCGCCGACAGAAACCGCACGCAATTGCGCCACCTCGATGTGTACGCGTTTTATGATGCCGCTTTCCAGGTTGTGACCAAGCTGTCGTGAAAATACCTTAACTCCTATGATACGGCCGCGTTTGCCGTTTTCCATCCGCAGAGATGAGTCTTTGACATCGCGCGCCTTGTCGCCAAAGATGGATCGCAAAAGCCGCTCTTCCGGAGTCAGTTGTGTTTCGCCTTTGGGAGTTATTTTGCCTACCAATATGTCGCCCGGGCGCACTTCGGATCCTATACGGACAATGCCGTCTTCGTCGAGGTTTTTAAGTTTCGCCTCCGAAACGTTGGGAATGTCGTGAGTTGTTTCCTCGGGCCCCAACTTGGTGTCGCGGACGTTGCATACAAACTCCTCTATGTGTACGGAAGAAAATTTGGAGTCCTTTACCATCCGCTCGGAAATTATGATAGCGTCCTCATAGTTTGCGCCAGACCAGCACATAAAGGCGACCAGTGCGTTTTGCCCGAGCGCCAATTGCCCTTGATAGGATGTGGATGTATCCGCCAATAGGTCGCCCTTCTTCACTTTTTGTCCGATAGAAACGGAAGGGCGCTGATGGAAAGCGGTAAAACCATTGGTGCGCACGAAATTAACCAGCGGGTACTCAGTTTCTTTGCCTTTTGCATTTTTAACCGCCACGCGCCTGCCGTCACACGCGGTAACCACACCGTCTTCCAGAGCAAAATGGAGGCGACCGGTGTCTCTTGCTGCGCGCTCTTCAACGCCGGTTGCCACAAGTGGCGCCTCTGGGACAACGCATGGTGTCGACTGCTTCTGCATGTTAGAACCCATCAGCGCGCGGTTGGCATCATTGTGCTCCAAAAACGGGATCATAGATGTTGCGATGGAAAACGGCTGCTCCGGCGCCACATCTATGTAGCGCACATCATCGCGCGGGATGCGTATTGGTGAGCCGCCAAGACGCACCTCGACCGTATCCTCGACAATGAGGCCGTCTACACCCACCTTGGTGACGCCGTGCGCTATGGCCTCCTTTTCTTCTTCTGCGGCATTTAGATAGACGATTTCTTTGAGCACCTTACCTTCCACCACTTTGGCATACGGTGTCTCTATCATTCCAAACTCGTTGAGCCGGGCAAAAGTAGAGAGGCGCAATATGAGCCCGATGTTTGGACCTTCCGGTGTTTGTATAGGGCATAGGCGACCATAGTGGCTTGGGTGCACGTCGCGTACCTCAAAGCCGGCGCGCTCGCGTGTGAGCCCGCCGGGGCCGAGCGCCGAGAGCGTGCGCATATGCTCGAGCTCTTCAAGCGAATTGGTTTGCTGTGCAAATTGGGAAAGCTGGTTGGTGGTAAAAAACTCTTTGATGCGCGCCTGCAGCGGGCGCGGGTTTACAAACATAACCGGCATGGTTGCCTCCGCATCGATTGTCGACATGCGGTCTTGTATGTTGCGCTTCATGTGGGTCAGTCCGACGCGTATGCGTGCAGTGAGCATTTCGCCCACGTAGCGTACGCGGCGCGAACCAAGATGGTCTATGTTGTCTTCTTGCGCATCCGGGGTGTTCTCCAGCGAGAGCACATGCTGGAACACGGTTACCACATCATCGAGAGAAAGTGTTTTACGGCCGAGCTCCTTTTCGTCGAGCGACTTGTTAAATCTCTGGTTAAAGCGGAAACGCCCGACCCGAGACAGGTCATATCGCTCCCCACTAAAGATGGAGTTGATATACTCGCGTGCATTTGCTGCGGTAGCCAAATCGCCGTCGCGCAAGCGGCGGTGTATTTCCACATAAGCTTCCTCCACCGTTTTGGCCGGATCTGCCTCCAGTGCCGCATCTGCCCATCGCTTTCCGTGCTGGGTACTTCCCATTAGCGACTTGATGTCGCTGTCAAAGCGCGCACCCAAAATACGCAGGAGAGACGTTGCAGGGAATTTGCGCTTGCGGTCTATGCGTACAGAAAGCTCGCCGTCTGTACCCGCCTCTATCTCTATCCACGCGCCGCGGGCAGGGATAAGTTTAGCTCCGAAATGCCGCTTGCCTTTAGTTTCCGACGCAGTAAAAAATACACCGTAAGAGCGCGCGAGTTGCGGCACAATGACACGCTCGACACCGTTTATAACAAAAGTTCCATGATTGGTTTGTACCGGAAGGTCTGCAAGAAAAATCTCCTGTTCCTTGTCTGTATTTTGCGTTTTGTTGACCAGACGCACAATGGCGCGCACTGGAGCGCTCATGGTCAATTTGTTGGCTTTGGCATAGTGTTCGTCGAAAGCGGGTTCGCCAATCTCAACTTTGAGAAACTCCAGGTCAAATTTTTTACCAGAGTAGTCTTTAATCGGTGTAAACTCCTTTACTATATCTTTTAGCCCTTGTGCAAGTAGCAGATTGTACGAGTCGAGCTGGGCCGCGACCAGGTTTGGTGTCTCGACGCGCGGGGTTTGAAACCGGGAGAAAAACTTTTGCTGACGCATGGTGTTATAGGTTACGTGAGCGAACGGTTAGTAATGATGACAAACCGGCTTTTTAAAAAGTTGCAAGGACGTTATCCACAACTCATAAACACGAAAATGGCGGACACATAGAGCGTCCTCCTTTGCAGGTCCTTATTTCCTCTTAGGTGGCTATCATTGCCACTTGTTATTATTGAAACCGAGTCACCATTACTCAATCACCACGCCCCCCTGTTTCGCTCTTTAGTATACTCGGCACAATCTTGCCGTCAAGAGCTTGTGCACAGGCGATTTTACGCCGGTTTGCTGGGCTTTTTTTGCTTCCAGTTATCCATGTTGGCGTGGTGGCCGGAAAGGAGTACCTTCGGCACGCGGTAGGGCTTGCCTTTTACCTTCAGCACTTCTGGACGTGTGTAGACATTGTGACTGGCCACGCGAGACTCTTCAAGCGACTCAAAAGTTCCGAGCACTCCTTTAATCTGACGCGCAGTTGCATCTATAATAGCCAGTGCCGGAACCTCGCCACCTGTTAAAATGTACGGACCGACGGAAACTTCTTGTGCCTTCAATATCTTTTTTGCTCGCGCGTCTATTCCCTCGTATCGGCCACAGACAATAATGACATCTTTTTGTTTAGAAAGCGCTTTTGCGTAGGAATTGGTTAAAGGTTTGCCACTAGCAGCAGTAATAATTACCTTTGTATTCTTACTATGATATATCATAGTAAATGATATGCGTGATTTGAGTTTTTTCTGAATAGTCTGCACTGCCGCTATTATCGGCTCGGCGCGCAAAACCATACCCGGGCCGCCGCCGTAGGGCCGCCCGTCTACTTTGCCCCATTTATTGCCGGCATATTCGCGCAGTTGATATGTTTTAACCTGCAACTTTTTGCTCTTCTGTGCGCGGCCCAAAATAGACGCGCCAGTGTACGCTTCGATTACTTCAGGAAAAAGGGTCACAACGTGAAAATTCACGTGCTATATAGTACCACAAAAAGACTAGATTTTCAAGTCTTCCATCGCTTCGTCTACTGACTTCATCGAAGGAGTTACCGGCTTCTCATGAGAGCCGTCCCAGCCCTCTCCTGTTTCCTTCTCGGTAGCACTAAAGCGCGTGCCTCCAGCCGGCTCGTTTATTTTGAGGTTTACGCGGGCATTATGCTTCATACCAACCACACGCAAGAGCGTACGTATTGCTTTGGCTGTGTTGCCGGAGCGACCTATTACCTTGCCCATGTCTTCCGGATTGAGATCGAGTGCCAAAAGAACGCCCATCTCGTCGACGGTGCGATTGATTTTTACATCGTCAGGATGCTCAACCAACCCCTTTACCACAAACTCCAAAAAATCTTGGTCTCTCTCTGCCATTGCTGTATATTTAGTTAAATAAAAGTACCTCTTCTATTCTATTGAGTCGGTGTATCTTCGGCAACCGCGTTATCCACCTCCTGCGCCGGCGTTGCTTCTTCTGGTACTTCCGCTCCTACCTCAGCTTGTATTGGCGCTTTTTCCCCTGCTGGGGTCTGCGTAGACTTGTCCTCCATGGCCTTTGCATAGGACGGTAGCACATTTATTTTTTTAGCGTCTATAATTTTTTGAGAGACGAGCAGGTTGTGTACCGTGTCGCTTGTTTGCGCGCCATGTGCGATCCAGTGTTTTATGCGCTCTGGCTTAAGATCAATCCGGTCACTGCGCGAGTCATAGGAACCAACATTTTCTAGGTAGTTGCCGGTCTTTGTCTTCTTCTTTGAGTCAACAACAACAACCCGAAAACTCGGGTCGTTTTTGCGGCCGACTCGGCTTAAGCGAATCATGAGCATGTGCGCGACACTGTAGCATACTCGTGCTATAGTGGCAAGGAGTGACGCATCATAAGGATTCTTCGGAGAAGAAGAATGTCTCCGGCATCATAGAAATAACCCGCCGCGGCGCGGGATATGTTCCTTTTGTAGCTAAAACCGCGAAGAGTAAAACCCTTGAGGATATCGAGGTCCGTACTGAAGACCTGTCCGGTGCCTTAAACGGAGACGAGGTGGAAGTAGAGGTTCTGGGGCTTCTTCCACGCCCCAAGGGTGTTGTGGTACGCGTGGTAGCACGAGCGAAGGAGTACTTTGTTTGCACACTTAGACCACTTCGACACACTCAGGGCAAGCAAGCAGAAGGCACGCATGAATTAGTTGCTGTACCGGATGATAAAAAATTTTATAGGCCGATACAGCTAGAAAAAGTGCCGCCGTACGCCGAGGGAGAAAAGGTGCTGGTGCGCCTGCTCTCTTTTGACGGAAAGAACGACCCCTTGGGTAGTGTGACAGAGCACTTGGGCCGCGCGGGCGAACATCGCGTAGAGATGAACGCGATAGTTTTGGAAAAAGGATTTGCCACCCGCTTCCCCGAAGCGGTTCTGAAAGAGGCGCAAGAGATAGAGCGTACTCACGAAAAAACAATACAGGATGAGGCGCGTGTGCGCACAGACTTCCGCGAGACGCCGACCATTACCATCGACCCCATGGACGCTAAAGACTTTGACGATGCGCTTTCTTTTGTGGCACTCCAAGACGGCACGTTTGAGGTCGGAGTACACATTGCCGATGTCACTCACTTTGTGCGCCCCGGCATGGCGCTTGAGGAAGAGGTGATTAAACGCGGCACAAGTGTCTACCTGGTTGACTCGACCATACCGATGCTCCCGTTTGAACTGTCTGCCGGTGTGTGCAGTTTAAAACCGGGAGAGGACCGGCTCGCCTTCTCTGCTATCTTCCGCCTAAACGGTCAAGGCAAGGTGCTTTCTCGGCGGTTTGAAAAGACAATTATTCGCTCACACAAACGCTTTACATACGAAGAAGCCCAGGCAGTACTCGACACCGGCAAGGGTCCATTTGCTGTAGAGTTGGGCACCATGCGGCACCTTGCCCGCACATTGCGCAAAGGTCGCGAGCAAAAAGGTGCCATAGACTTTGGCGACAACGAGGTTCGCTTTACTCTTGACGAAAATGGCAAGCCGCTAAGTGTGGTGCGCAAAGAGCGGCTGGAGACCATGCAACTTATAGAGGAGTTTATGCTTCTTGCAAATCGCGCGGTGGCGGAGCATATACACGAGCTGGCATCTAAGGTGCCGGAAAAAAGAATGGTGTTTCTCTACAGGATACACGATGTGCCGAAAGAAGATAGGATAGAGGAGCTTGCCACATTTGTGCGAGCGATTGGGTACGAGTTTGGACAACACAAAAAAACTCCTAATGCTAAAGACATTGCAAACCTCCTAAAAGATATAGCCGGCAAGCCGGAAGAGCATTTGATACGCACGGCAACACTGCGCTCGATGGCCAAGGCCATTTACTCGACCAAAAACATCGGGCACTTCGGCCTGGCATTTGAATACTATACGCACTTTACCTCGCCTATACGCCGCTACCCGGACATGCTCGCACACAGGATATTGGCCTCGCACCGGAGCGGTGCGCCTATACAAAGGATGGAGTTTGCCGACCTAGAAAAGAAGTGTATAGCCGCATCCCTTTCCGAAGCAAAAGCGGTTGACGCAGAGCGCGAGTCTATACGCTACAAACAGGTGGAGTATATGAGCACAAAGATCGGCCAGGTATTTGACGCTGTAATTTCCGGAGTTACAGACTGGGGGCTCTATGTGGAAGAAAAAGAAAGTGCCTCCGAGGGGTTGGTGCGCATTGCAACCCTCGGCAAGGAATTTTACCGCCACGACCCAAAAAAGTACGCGATTGTCGGCGAGCGCACTAAAACTAAATACACGCTTGGCGACCGCGTAAAGGTCAAACTTGTAGCTGCGGACCTCTCTGCCCGCACGCTGGACTTTGAATTAATGTAACTTATTAACTAATAAAAACATTAACCATAAATATAACGACCGTTATAGTTAAGGTTATTAAATTATTTTGCTACGGCGAGAGCTTCTTCAAATTTTACTGAAAGGAGTTTGGAGATACCGTCGGCGCCCATGGTCACACCGTATAGGATACCTGCGCGCGACATAGTTTCGCGGTTGTGGGTTATCAAAATAAGCTGTGACTTTTTCGCCAGATTTTCTATCATATCTCCATAGCGGCGGCTGTTGGCCTCGTCCAGCGCCGCGTCTGTCTCATCGAGTATCAAAAACGGCGGCGGGTTAACCTGGCTCATGGCAAAAATGAGAGCGATGGAGGTAAGCGCGCGCTCCCCTCCCGAGAGTGCGTTGAGGCCTTTGAGGCGCTTGTGCGGAAGGTTAACGGAAATATCCACCCCTTCTTCTACTTCAACTTCGTCTTCGTCTCTTACCGCGCTATTTTCCTCTTCAACTGCGCCGCGTCGCATCCTTTTTTCCTTAACAACAGATAGCGCGGCGCTCCCACCGCCAAACATCAGCTTAAAAAATGCGTCAAACTCATTGTTGATTTTTTTAATGCCTTCCACAAAACGTGTCTCTAGTGTGTCGGAGAGCTCTTCTATAAGTGTGCGGAGTTTTTCGCTCGAGGTCTCTAGGTCGGCCAGCTCGCGGGCAAGGAAATTGTCGCGATGGGTAGTGTCTTGGTACTCTTTGAGCACCTCCGCTCCCCCTCCGGCGCCAAGACCTTCGAGCTTTATTTTCATCCTCTCAAGTGCCCTTCGTCTTGCTTCTTGTTTTGTACGCGGTTCTTCCATTATCTCCGCAGTACCGACCTCCTCACCTCCTTCGGTACAGATGCGGTAAGATTCGTACTCTAAAGCTTCGCGCCCCAACAGCACTCCAGCTTCGGTAAACTCTGCCTTAAAAGCCGCATGGTCGCGCGCCAACATGTCTCCCTTGGCACGCAAGCCAACCAACTGCGCCTCAAGCTCTCCTCGGCGAGCCATCGTCTCAAACAGTTCCCGCTCTACCTCGTTTGCCGCGTCTTTCTCACTTTCTATACGGCGGCGTAGTGCGGCAACCTCAACCACCATGCGCTCATCCTCAACACGCATGTCGTGCAGCTCTTTTTCAAGTACACGCTTTTTTTCTGCCAGCTCGTCGCCCTCTTTGGCTGGAATACCTAGCGTCGTGATGCGTCCCACAAAATCTTTGGCAATTGTGATGAGAGTTTTTATACGGTTGGTAAGTTCCGCTCCGTCAAGAGAAAGAGCTTCGTTAAGACCCTGCATTACCTGCGTTGCAAATGCGCGCGTTTCTGCCGCTGGCATCTGCAAATCAGAGTGCGCAACAATGCGTGTGTGCGCGGCAAGCTCTCCCTCTACACGGCCAAGTTCTCGTGTGGTCGCCTCTTTGCTCTCGCGCGCAGTGCGGCCTCGCGCCTCAAGAGCTATAAGCTCTTTGGTGTATTTGTCACCACCCTTCTTTTCGCTAAGTGCTTTGCGCAAGCCGGCAATGCGTTGGTCGAGTGCTGTGCGTTCGGCGAGAGGAGCTTCGTTTGCATCAGCCAATTCCTGCCCGACCTTTGCAATATAGATACTTTCCCGCTTTAAATACTCGGCGTATGCGTCAACTAGCATGTCGCGCAGCTCTTTCGCCTCTTCAATTTTTTTTACCTGTGCGGCAAGAAACTTTATGTGCGGCACAAGTTCGCGGCGCAGGCTTGCCACCTCGCGCATATTTTCTGCAGTTTTCTCCATCTTGCGCTTTGCCTCTTCTCTCTTATATAGATATGCGGTTAAACCAAGCGCGTCCTCTAGCATCTCCCGACGCTCGCGAGTAGAGGCGGAGAGCGCGCGGTCTGCCTCGCCTTGTGAGATTATGTGATGTCCGGAGTCGCCTATGTTGGCCTGTGACAATAGCTCGGCTATGTCGCGCAAGCGCACCTGCGAGTTATTTAACAGGTAGTCGTTGACACCGTCGCGATGGACCACGCGTTCTATCACCACATCGTCAAAATCGAGGTTCAGCCCGCGGTCGAGGTTGTCAAAGGTGAGTTTAACGCTTGCGCGGCCGGCTCGTGGCGAGCTCGTCGAACCATTCCATATCAAATCTTCTCCTCGCCGGCCGCGCATCGACTTCATCGACTGCTCGCCCAGGCAAAAACGAAACGCCTCCGCGATGTTGGATTTGCCGGAGCCGTTTGGGCCGACGATGCCGGTGACCGCGGACCCAAACTGTAGCTGGGTCTTTTTAACAAACGACTTAAACCCAGCGAGCTCAATCGACTTCAGGCGCATTATCTAGTATGTTACCACCCCTTTTCCTCAAGCGCGTTCTGGGCCGCATCTTGCTCGGCCTCTTGCTTGCTTTTGCCGCTCCCTTCCGCCAATAGCATATCTTTGACGTATACGCCAACCACAAACTCTTTGTCGTGGTCGGGACCCTCCTCGCGTATAACAGAGTAAAAAGGCGTCGCGCCCTCGGCATCTTGCGCTTTTTCCTGCAAGGTAGACTTGGGGTCGCGCCAAAGGTTTTTCTTTACTATTTCGTCAATTTTTACAAGGAGGTGCGCGGTGATAAAGTCTTTTGCCGCATCATACCCCTGGTCTATGTAAATGGCACCGATGAGCGCCTCAAATGCGTTGGCAAGGAGAACCTCGCGGGCGCGGCCCTGGTCTTTTGCCTCTCCGCGCGACAAGAGTAAAAAGTCGTTCATTTTTATGTCGTTTGCCACATTAGCGCAGGTCATCGCGTTGACCAAGGCCGCGCGGTAGGCGGTCAACTCACCTTCTGTTTTGTTTGGAAATTTATTATATAAAAAATGTGTCGAGACAAGCTCAAGCACCGCGTCTCCCAAAAACTCAAGACGTTCGTTGTGCTCAAGCTCTTCGCCACGATGCTCGTTTAGGTAGGATCGGTGCGTAAACGCCTGCCGCAAGAGTGCCGGGTTTTTAAATACAAGGTTAAGACTATGTGCAAATGTATGTATGTCGCCATTAGTTTCGCTCATATTTTTTGCCTGTCCGTGCGGGCTTTTGATTATCGTGTAACAACTGCATTGCTTTGGTTACTATCGGAAGCACGTCGTCGTAGAAGTTAAGCTCAAGCGCATCGTGTAGTTTAAACCAGCGCGCGTCGTCGAGCCCGCCGGTTTGTTTAAGCGTGATTTCTGAAAAAGGCGACTCTGCCAAAAAGTACGTCACTTGCTTGCGCTTTTTGCCCACCTCGGGGTCGGAAGCGATATACTCGTTCTCGCCAACTTTGTGCTTGATTGTTATGTCGAGATTCATCTCCTCTTTTATCTCGCGCACCGTGGCTTGCTCGACATCTTCGTCTTCCTCGATACGGCCTTTGGAAAGGGTCCAATGCCCAAAAATGTCGTGCACGAGCGCCAAGTACAACTCGCCATGCTGTTTGGCGTAGACTATCGCTCCGCCAAGGCGCTCTAGAGGCATCTGCTCGTACGGGACCGTTTTTTTCTTTTTTGAAGTTTCGTCCTTGCCTGGCTCGCCGAGCTCTTTGTATACCGCGCCCAACACACCGTTGACGAAACGGCCGCTGTTTTCTCCACCGAAACTTTTGGCAAGTTCTATAGCTTCGTTTATCGCCACTTTGGCCGGCACCTTGTCGCGGTCGGCAAACAACAACTCGTATAGTCCGAGCCGCAAAACATTCCTGTCTACCGGAGCGATCCGCGCAAGAGGCCACTCGGGCGCCGCTTTTTCTATCACGAGGTCGAGGTCGCGCTGACGCTCTATAACTCCTTTTAAAAGGTCTGTCATAAAGGCCGAGTCTCCCGCCGCAGGTGCAAACTCCGCCGTGTTGCGCAGAAGAGACTCTTGCGCATAACCACCGGAAGCATTGCGGAAGTCCCACTCAAAGAGCGATTGCAGTACGACCGATCTTGAAAGGTGCCTATTTGCCATTTGTTTTAAAGATCCTCTATCGCACAGCCCCGCACAAAGAAACAAAACCGACGCTCCGGTTAACTCCCCAATTGTAACGTATGGGAAGCCCTATGTAGTATTTACCGACTCTCGGATTTGCTTCCTTCCTTCTTCGCCCGCTTGGCCGCCTTAGCGGCCGCCTTGCTTACATGGTCTATCACGACTCGGCCCTTATACCGACCGCACGAAGCGCACGCGCGGTGCGACAAGCGCGCCGCCCCGCACTCGCAAACAGAGAGCACCTGCGCCTTAAGCGCATGGTGGCTGCGGCGGTTTGCCGTGTGGGCCCTGGTATGTCGCATCCTGACGACCATGCCCACACTGTATCAAAAACACCCTTAAAACACAATCTGGTATTGTGGTATATGAAAAGCCGGCCGCGTTGGTACGCGCCGGCTTCTTATTATTTCCTCCCGTGTGGTTATGCCGCCACCCGTTGCGACAAAAACGATTCAAAGTGTGGACATTTCTCCCCACACTTGACAGCTGGCTGTTGGGCGTATGGCCGACCGTCTTCTCTCTTGCAGGCTTCACAAAAAACCGCCGCCTGCCCAGCAAGACCACCAAACCTCTCGCAGCCAAAACATTTTATTGCTGGTTTCGTTTCTTCCCCGTCTTCCAAAGCTCGTCCCTTTCTCGCTACAGATTTTGCCCACCAAACAATCACAAACAACAAACTGGTTACAAATACTACGCAACTTATGGCGCACTGTCAACTCATAAAAAACTGCGTCGGTGTATATTTGAGGGCCCGTGTTTTTTGAGCGCACTGTAGTGCGCCTTGGTGCCATACCCTTTGTGCGTTTCAAATCCATATTCCGGATAGCGCGTGGCAAGCCGCCGCATCAGCCGATCGCGGCGTACTTTGGCGGCTATAGATGCCAGCGATATCAAGGGCTCGGTTTCGTCTCCACGTATGATAGTTTTCTGGAGGACAAATCGTGCCGGCGCTTTGAGTGAGCCGTCTAAAAGGATGCTGGAGGTTTCTGCCCGTGCTTCCAAAAAGCGCAACGCCCGCGCGAGCGCAGCCCGCACGGCAGGAACAATACCCCTGACATCTATGTAGTGCGCGGAGGAAAAAACAACGACGTATCGCAAGCCCTCCGTTTGTTCTAAAATACGCAGCTTTTCAAACCAAATCTCACGCCCCAATTCCGACATCTGCTTGCTGTCACGCACGCCCTTGAGAAGCCGCATGTCAAAACGCCGAGGCACCGCCACGACCCCAACGGCAACCGGCCCGGCCAAAGGCCCCCGCCCCGCCTCGTCTATGCCAATTAAAAGACGCTCCATAGCACCATTCTAGCAAAGCAAAGCTAAACTTTCCGAAGGGTGGTAAATTTTAACTTTGTTTGATGTCAGGCGTATACTGGGTCTATGGCGGCGCCGTTTGTACACCTGCATGTTCACTCACACTACTCCTTGCTTAAGGCATTACCAAAAATCCCCGACCTTGTAGCCGCGGCAAAAAAAGAGGGGTGCGAGGCGCTCGCGCTCACCGACCTTGGCAGCATGTACGGGACTATCGAATTTATAAAAGAGTGCCGCAAGGCCGAGATAAAACCAATCGTCGGGCTCGACATCGCGGAGGAGGGGGGCGGGCGTATTATCCTTTTGGTAGAAAACGCGGCGGGTTACAAAAACTTGCTGGCGCTTATGACCGCCGCCAATTTTGCCGAGCACCAAAGCGAACCCGTAGTGACTCTTGAGGAGCTTGCTGGCCGCACCGATGGGCTCCTTGCCATAGGAAACCATCTTAGCGGAGCCCATGTGTTTGAGTATCAGAAACTGTTTGGCAAAGATAATTTTTATGTCAATGTCGCGATGCAGGAAATTTTTTATATTGCACCCAAAGACCGGCGCGCGTGGGAGACGCTGTGCGCCATAGGCGATCGCGGGCCCACCGACCACGGCGATATAAGCGACGAAGAGGAGAACTATGCCTTCCCCACTGCGGGAGAAATGCAAAAGCGTTTTCCCAAAGAAGCACTCGACCAAACGCTGGCCATAGCGGCGCGATGCAACCTGGAGATTACTCTCGGCTCGTGGATATTCCCTCCTTACACTACTCAAGATGGCATCACATACGACCAAGAATTGCGGCGCATTATAGAAAAAGGGTTGGCCTACCGCGGGTTCAAAGAAACTCCAACCGTACGCGAGCGCATCGAGTACGAATATAAAATAATTTGCGACAAGGGCTACTCGCCGTATTTTTTAGTGGTTGCAGATCTACTCCACTTTGCACGAGAAAGCGGAATACTCGCCACCACGCGCGGGAGCGCCGGCGGTTCGCTCGTTTCCTACCTCACCGGCGTCACCACCATTAACCCGCTTGAGTATCAGCTACCCTTCGAACGATTCCTAAATCCGGAGCGACCCAAAGCGCCCGACATCGACATGGACTTTGCCGATAACCGACGCGACGAGGTTATAGACTACGTCCGCAAGACCTATTGCGAAAATCGTGTGGCGCAGATAGGCACTTTTGGAACCATGCTTGCGCGCGGCGTCGTGCGCGACGTGGCGCGCGCGCTCGGACACCCCTACGGGCTCGGCGACCGCATCGCGCGCGAAGTGCCGTTTGGCAGCCAGGGCTTTCCCATGACCCTTGACCGCGCGCTTGAAGAAAACGCGACGCTAAAAAAAATGTACGAGAGCGAGCCCGACGTGCACGACATTATCGACTTGGGGAAAAAAATAGAGGGTTGTGCGCGACATATTTCTGTACACGCGGCCGGCGTGGTGATATCGCCTGGGCCTTTGGTGGAATATGCACCGCTCCAGCACGACCCCAAAAGCACGAATAAAGAGGGTGGCAAAATCATTACGCAGTACGACATGTACTCCATAACCGACGAGTACGGAGGAGTAGGGCTACTTAAGTTTGACTTCCTTGGTATACGCAACTTGGCGATTTTGGCGCATGCTGTGAAGCTCGTGGAGAATACCCGATGGATAAAAGTAGATATAGAGCGTGTCCCCGTGGACGATACCAAAACATTCGAGATGCTCGCGCGCGGCGAGACAGAAGGCACCTTCCAGTTGGGCGGCGCCGGGATGACCCGCTACCTTAAAGAATTGCGGCCAACCTCCATACATGACATCAACGCGATGGTGGCTCTCTTCCGCCCCGGACCGATGGAAACCATTCCTTCCTACATTGAGCGCAAGCACAACCCCGCGCTCATTACCTACCTCGACCCGCGGATGAAAGATTATCTAGACTTTTCCTACGGCCTGTTGGTATACCAGGACGACGTGTTGTTGACCGCGATAAAAATCGCCGGCTACTCGTGGCTAGAGGCCGACGCCCTGCGCAAAGCAATGGGTAAAAAGATACCCGCGGAGATGGAAAAGCAGCGGGAAAAACTTATCGCTGGCGCGGTAAAAAACGGAATGTCACAACAAAAAGCAGAAATGTTGTGGAAGCTTATTGAGCCCTTTGCCGCATACGGATTTGGCAAGGCGCACGCCGCAAGCTATGGGCGCGTTGCATATCAAACCGCTTATATGAAGGCGAATTTCCCCGTAGAGTACATGGCGGCGGTACTCACCGCCGAAGCGGGCGATATAGACACCGTGTCTGTTATGGTGCGCGAGTGCAAGCGCATGGGCGTGCCGGTCCTTCCGCCGGATATAAACGAGAGCTTCGGCGACTTTACCGTTGTCCTAAATGGGTCAGGAAATGCCAAAGTGGAGCCTATTACTCGCTTTGCTAATGGATCAGTCTCCACTTTGGGATTTCCTGACCCAGAAAAAGTTCCGCCTCCCGGTGGCGAGACTGAGCCGTCCGCGCCGCGGACTATAGGCTCGCCACCGGGAGGCGGAACTGCGACAAATGATTCGATCCGCTTCGGCCTCTATTCTATTAAAAACGTCGGCAGTGGTGTAGCAGACAGCATAATCGCCGAGCGCAAAGCACGGGGTCCTTTTGTATCTATATCCGACTTTCTGCGCCGCATCAAAGACCAAAACCTCAACAAAAGAGGGCTCGAATCTTTAATAGAGTGCGGAGCGCTTGATTGTCTTGGCGAGCCCGGCTTGGCAGACGGTGGCCGTGGCACCATGCTGGCATCAATAGAGCTTTTGCTTGAGTATCATCGCGAAACTTCCAAAGAACAACAGCAGGACTCGCTCTTTGCGGGGCAAGGCGACGTGGCCGACATCACTCTGCCGCCCGCAGAAGCCGCCACGCAAGCACAGCGTCTTGCATGGGAAAAGGAGCTTCTTGGACTCTACGTCTCCGGACACCCACTCGACAGGTTTAAAGAGCAGCTTTCTAAACGGCCGATGACATTGGAAGAGCTGCATAAAAAAATGACACCCGGTATGACAGCCGTTGCGGCTGGGATGGTAGAGAGCGTGCGCACTATACTAACCCGCGGCGGCGACCAAATGGCATTTGTCAAAATCACAGACCACAGCGGCTCTATAGAGGCGGCGGTTTTCCCCCGGGTATTTGCCGAGCACAAAGACATACTAAAACCAGATGCGGTTATAGCTCTCAAAGGGCGCTTAAGCCAGCGCAACGGCGAGCTTTCCATGGTAGCCGACAAACTCAAGGTGCTGTAATATACTTTTTATATATGGAAGAACGCGACCAATCGACAGGCTCAATGCGAGACCATAAAAAGTTGGGGCCGGCACTAGGCCTCTTTTACATAGACCAAACGGTTGGCAAAGGGCTCCCGATGTTTTTGCCGAAAGGGGCGATAATAAAACGCGAGCTTGAAAGGTTTGTAGTGGAAGAGGAGACCAAACGCGGCTACCAGCATGTGGTAACCCCCGACCTGGCGCGGTTGGAGCTATACAAAAAAAGCGGACACTACCCGCACTATAAGGACTCGATGTACGCGCCTATCGTTATAGACGACGAGGAGTTTATGCTCCGGCCTATGACCTGCCCGCACCACTTTCAGCTCTACCTCTCGCGACCGCACAGCTACAAAGAGCTCCCGATGCGCATTGCGGAATTGGCACAGCTGTACCGCTACGAACAGTCCGGCGAGCTGATGGGCCTCCAGCGCGTACGCACATTTTGTCTGGCGGACGCGCATATTATTTGTGCAAACGAAGAGCAGGCGATGCAGGAGATGGGCGATGCGCTCGACCTTATCGAGTACATGGCCGGTGTGTTTGGTCTAAAACTCGGAGAGCATTACCGCTACCGCCTCTCGCTAGGTGACCGAGCCAACACCGAAAAGTACTACCAAAATGACGACGCTTGGGAAAAAGGCGAGGATTTGTTGCGCAAAGTGATGCAAAACCGCGGATGCGAGTTTGAGGATGCCAAAGGCGAGGCCGCGTTTTACGGCCCAAAGGTTGATATACAGATGAAAAACGCCAATGGCAAAGAGGATACGGCGTTTACCTGCCAGTACGACTTTTGCATGCCGGACCGCTTTGACCTTACCTACATCGGCGAGGACGGTAAAAACCATCGTGCGTTTGTGGTACACCGCTCTTCCATAGGCGCCATAGAGCGCAGTATGGCATTTTTGATAGAGCACTACGCCGGGGCCTTCCCCACGTGGCTCTCGCCCGTGCAAGCGCGGGTCTTGCCCATTGCCGACGCGCACAAACTGTTTGCCGAAGATGTTTTAAAACAATTGAAGGATGCCGGGATACGCGCCGACATAGACGAGAACAACGAAACGCTTGGCAAAAAGGTGCGTGAGGCAAAGACGGAAAAGATTCCCTACCTTTTAGTAATCGGCGACAAAGAAATGCAGGAGCAAAAAGCGGCGCTGGAAGGCCGCGACCACGGCAAACTTGGCGTGCTTGCTGTGGCCGACATTATTTCAAGACTCAAAAAAGAAATAAAAAACCGATCTTAAATTTATTACAGAACCGCAACAGCATGTAGTACTTACTAAACTATAGTTTCTTATTTATTACATTACATTCCTCTTACCTTACCAAGATGGCGCTGTGATAGCAGGATATTAGTCGAGTTTGAAGCGGATTCGCAGAGCCCGGTCGTCTTCCACCCTATCTACTATTAGATACAAGACATCCCTCCCCAATCCAAGCTCCGCTTTGAGTAAAACAACAAACTCTTCACAATTATATGGATATATCCATACGCTATCCTGGAGTCGCACAAAACCGATACCTGTAAGTATTGTTCGCACCTCGCCACGGAGTTGTTTGCGTTTTTCGGGGATGTCAAAAATCACAACGCGCCACTTTTTATCCCATTTTTTGGGTTTTTTTACCTTGTAGCCGCGAAGTTCCCATTGAGCTACATAATTCTTTCCTTTTTTGGTTAGTACAACGAAAGATCCCCGACTGGTCTTTTCCATCATAAGAAATCCCCCTGCGATGAGTCTGGAAATTGCTTTTTTTGTTTGATATTTTTTCTGCCGTTCGTACTGCTTCAAAAAAGGTTTTAGCATTAATAGGGCGTTCGGGGCTATGAGCGCTGTGGATATTACTCCAACCGCGGCTACCGAGCCGAGTACGGCACGCCGGACAGCGGTCATGCGCATTTCTTTCCGCAGGTCTTTTTCAAGAGATACTGTGGGTTTCATACTTGTAGCGGATAACATACTATAAAATTTTATTCACTACAATTAGTTTTTGTTTGTAATACTGAACTGATATCAAGAAATACAAAACCCGCCGTACGGCGGGTTTTGTACTGGACAATGTTTTGCCTTGCCCTCTATATTCTTGGCGACGGAGGGGAGCTCACATCCGCTTCTTTTTTACACACGCGCCCTGTTAATTTGCGCTGTAATAAACGAGTCAACACCGGTCTCTTGTGCAGGAGAGCCCTGGAGCGCAAAAGTCTGGTGCAAACCCTGCCCTTGGCGAGACAATGACACCGAGGACTTTTGCGGAGCAAGGTTATCTGAAGCAGTTGCCGCGGGAGCACCAAAGAGAAACGAGTTCAGCGAGCGGTAGACGCTGGTCTGCACACGTTTTACCACCAAGAGGTATGCGATGAAGAAGGCCCACAGCACGAGGAAACCCCAATAGAGCGCGGTGCCAACCGGCCCAAGTTCCAAGCCCGTGTAGGGCACCTGCGAAAGGGTCACATACGGCGTGGTCGGGTTGTTGTAGACAACCGGGTTGTATTTGTAGCAGTTGGGGTAGGTGCCGTACCAGCCAGTCTGGCAAGTGGGCGGCATGTAGGTGTTGTAATAATTGTTGACCGGCTGTACCACCTGCGTCGCAGGAATATTGACCGTTACCGTGTTGTTGTTGGTGTTTGTGTTGGTAACGGTAGTTGTCTGCGTCTGCTGTTGCTGTTGTGTCTGGGTTTGTGTCTGCGAACCACCGCCGCCAGAGTGGCTAGTGGGGCCGTAGGCATAGCCGTAGTTGCTGTAAAAACCAGGAGAGGAATACGAGTATGAGGGGTAAGAGTAATTGTATGAGGGGTAGGAGTAGTCTGGATATGAATAATCGTAATAGGAACCTGTTGTGTCGGGATATGAGTAATCGTAGTAGTATCCGGTGTCAGGATAAGAGTAGTCGTAATAGCTGCCTGTATCCGGATAAGAATAGTCGTAGTAAGAGCCGGTGTCAGGATAAGAGTAGTCGTAGTAGTATCCGCCAAGGTCAGCCGCATGAACAACAGCCGGCGTGATAACCGGAGCGACAGAGAAAACAAGCGCCGCAAAAGCGATGCTTACTGCACGAGGTATGTTGGTCATGCTGTTTTTCATAAATTAATGGCTTAACAACGTTATATTATCACATCTAATAATTTTGTCAACTCCCCTCACGAGAGTCTATCTGGGCACCTTGCAAGATGCGCAGTTAGAAAATAGTGAAGAAAAATGGGAGGCGGGGGTTTGTGTATTGCTACACGCAACCCCGCCCCACCGATGTTACTGTCGCACACCGCATACCTGGTGTGCGATGCCCGCCGGCATGCCGTTGCGCGGCGGGATCCGAATGTCATACCGGAACCCGACCGGCTTGCCGCGGCAGTTCGGGTCGTCCTCCCTATCGGGGAGGATTTTTTGCACCGCCACCGGGTCGGTGATCCGAAGAATGCAGGCCCCAAGCTGGTCCACATAGACCGAGCCCGGGATTTTGCAGCCCCGGCGTGGTTGCTGCCTGTTGTACTGCAGCGGTGGCACAATCTGCTCCTGCTGCTGGTACATGCCAGCCAACTGGGTTGTCGGCTGTTGCTCTGACCAATAGTCGGGCTGTTCGCATTGCGCGAACTGGTTCGCGCGGTCGGCGGGCAACATGCCCGCGGCGCGACCCGCCTTCCATCCGCACATGACTTCTACATCATGTGCGGATGGTGCATAGGTCTCTTCTTGCACCGGCTCGTCGGCCTGCGCCACCTGCTCTTCGGCAGGCGACAGCAAAATGTGCTCCTCCCCGACCTTGACCGGCTCTTCGGCCGGCTG
>Ga0209542_10003559_pt1 | contig 33227 bp, 28 predicted proteins | sample RifCSPhighO2_01_FD_184028 | JGI IMG/M metagenome (GOLD analysis project Ga0209542, IMG submission 184028) | Soil microbial communities from Rifle, Colorado - Rifle CSP2_plank highO2_0.1 (SPAdes) (version 2) | ecosystem: Environmental > Terrestrial > Deep subsurface > Rock core/Sediment ... | reverse complement strand
GTGCGTAAACATCTGGCCTATCCAGTCTATGTATTACTGGGAGGGAAAACTGGAAAATCATCTCGAGACAGGCATGTTTATCAAAACCCTTGAGCATCACCTCTCGGAAATTGAGGAACTGATAGAAAAAAATCATTCCTACTCGGTGCCCTTCATCGGCGCGGTTGACGTGCGGCGTTTCAATAGACCATACCGTGAGTGGATGACAACGGTTGTTAAGCAGTAGCGATAGATAGTAATTAGAAAATAGAAAGTAGAACGTACGGATGAATAACAAGATCCGCAAAAGGCGCACGAAAGTGCTCGTTTTTGGAACGTTCGACCTTTTGCACAAAGGCCATATTTATTTTTTGAAACAGGCGCGGAAATTCGGGGATGCGCTTATTGCCATTGTCGCGCGCGACAGCTCGGCGATGGATTTAAAAAATCGGAAGCCGCGCCACGGCGAGAGGACCCGGCTCGCGGCGGTTCGCGGAATTACAGGAGTTTCAAAAGCATTCCTTGGAGATAAGATATTAGGTTCGTATTCCATGCTCAAAAAACTACAGCCCGACACAATATGCTTCGGGTATGACCAGTATGGGCTCGAAACCGATCTCCGCGCGCGAATGGAAACAGGGGAATTGCCGCGTATAAAAATAATCCGCCTTAAGGCATATAAACCCGAAAAATTTAAAACTTCCATTGTTGCCAAGTATCGCGATCAATAAATTTGATGATACTGTATGTATCAATACCAACAGGGTTTTTGGAGTCGGATATTTTCTCTACTAGAAAATTCCTCTGCCTCGCGCCGCCGCGTTCCGGATGACTCCAAAACCCTGCTGGTATTGGGGTATTACTCACTCGAGTTTACTACATTGACATCGTAAAAGAAACATGTCAGTATTAAAACTCGATCGTTGAAAAAATATAAGAGAAAGAATGAACACATGAAAAATCCGAGAACTTGGGTAGAAGACATAAGCGCTGCGGTGATTGATGCCGCGATGGAAGAGAGCCCTGTCCGTATCGCCATCCACGACCCCTCCCAACTCGTAGTGGGAAGGTGAAGGGTAACTAAATTTGGGGAAAATGTTCACCGAATAACTTTTGTGATTGTACCGGAGAAATTGCGGGAGAGATATCCAGTCGGATCTTTTCTTCCGGATGCGATTTAAGCCGATGAGCGAGAACCCCGGCCAGGCAAGTTTTGCCTGGCTTTTTGTTTCACAATTTTTGCGATATTTAATAAGCAGGAAATGTTACCGCGCCGCTTTTTGCACACCTTTAAAAAATGCGGGAAATAGGGTAGGATAAGAGTAGTATGAGCTCATTAGAACCAGAAAAAGACGTAATTTACTTCGGGCGAACGGACTTTAGAAATAAGGACCGGCTATTTGGCATCAAGCGGAATGACAGGCGCCAGCATGTCTATGTTGTCGGTAAAACAGGCACCGGGAAAAGCGCCCTGCTTAATAATTTTATCGTTCAGGACATTATGAACGGCGAGGGGCTTTGCGTTGTTGATCCGCACGGGGAATTGGTCGAGGGAGTTTTGAAAAAAATTCCCGAACACCGGATGAAAGACGTGATTTATTTCAACCCGGCCGACACGGATTTTCACATCGGTTTTAATATTCTCGAACTCCCCGATCCGAAATATAAAAACCTTGTCGCTTCGGGCCTCATGGGAATTTTCACGAAAATCTGGTCCAATGTCTGGTCGGCGAGGATGGAATACATCTTAAATAACGCGATTTTGGCGCTTCTCGACACGCCGGGCTCAACGCTTCTCGGAATTCCAAGAATTTTGACGGACAAAGACTATCGCCAGAAAATCATCGCGAATGTCAAAGACCCGGTTGTTAAAGCATTCTGGATTCATGAGTTCGAAGGATGGAGAGATCAATTCAGAAACGAGGCGATCGCTCCGATTCAAAATAAAGTCGGGCAATTCCTTTCCACTTCGCTTATCCGCAACATTGTGGGCCAGTCCAAGAGCACGATTGATATTTTCGATGTCATGAATACGGGAAAAATTTTTCTTGTCAACGTTTCAAAAGGGAGAATCGGCGAGGACAATTCTTCGCTTCTCGGCGCGATGCTTATCACAAAAATCCAGCTTGCCGCGATGGAGCGCGTCCGTATTCCCGAAGACGAGCGTGTGGATTTCTACCTCTATGTCGACGAGTTCCAAAACTTCGCGACAGATTCTTTTTCCGGAATACTTTCCGAAGCGCGGAAATATCGCTTGAATCTCATACTTGCCCATCAATATATCGGGCAGCTCGTGACCGACGTATCAACAAAAGTCCGCGACGCGATATTCGGAAACGTCGGAACAATGATTGTGTTCCGCGTTGGAGCGGCGGACGCCGAGTTTTTGGAGGCAGAATTTGAACCGGAATTTGTAATCCAGGATATTGTAAATCTTCCGAATTATCACGCATATATAAAGCTTATGGTTGATGGTGTGACGGCTCGGCCATTCTCCGCGACAACAATCCCGCCGTTGAATGTCGATTCCACCGCGGTACGCGAGGAAGAGCTTGTGCATATGACCCAGGCGCGTTACGCGCGTTCACAACAAGTCGTTGAAGAAGAAATTAACGAGTGGAGTGGCGTAATGAATGAAAGCGGTATGGCGGGGGCATCCGCCGATGGCCGATCCTCATTTGGAGGAAAATCTTCAACCGCTCCCGGCACAATTAAAACGCAGGCAGTCTGTTCCGTGTGCGGAAAAATGACTACGGTTCCGTTTGAACCGATTCCGGGACGTCCTATATACTGCAAGGAGTGCATGAAGAAAATCGAATCGGGGGAACTGAAACCTTTGCCGAGCAGACGAATGCCTTCAGTAAAGCGACCAAAGGAAAAATATTCGGCCGATCTTGCGGGAATCGGGATTGAATTTCAAGAACAGCCGGAACATCGCCGCGATGAAGAAGAATTCATTGAAGAGGATCGCAAGGAGAAAGAAAGAGAAAATATTGAGACGATGATTCCGAAAAAGCAAATAGTCTTTGAAGAAGCGGCTGCTGCGCCAGCGACAGAGGAGATCGAAAATACGCTCTCGATTTCGTCTCTTGTAAACACAAAGCCGCAAGAAAGAACTCCGAAGCAAAAAAGAGTTCCGAAGAAGGAGGTAAATATAGATGAACTTCGCAAAGCGATACAAGAGTCATTGGGCGGGGATAGCGCGCTTGGAAAACTTTCTGACTCGGATAAGTGAAATCTTCAGAAAATATAACGCGCCGATGCGATTTACCATAGTCACAATTTTTCCAGACATCTCTAACTCCTACATTAATGAATCTCTTTTTAAACGCGCCCAAAAAAATAAAATCATTGAAATACATTCCTGCGATGTGCGAAAATTCAGCGCCAATCCGCATAAAAAAGTGGACGATAAGGCATTTGGCGGGGGGCCGGGGATGGTGATGCAAATCGAGCCAATTTATCGAGCGGTTCAAGCTATTAAGTCAAAGGTCAAGGGTCAAAAGTCAAAAGTTCGGGTTATTCTGTTTTCCACTCGGGGAAAAAAACTGGATGCGAGAATGGCAAAACGCTTCTCGAAATATGATGAGCTCATACTAATCTGCGGCCGCTACGAAGGAGTGGATGAACGGGCAGCAACGTACGTCGCCGATGAGGAAGTATCAATCGGGGATTACATACTCTGCGGAGGCGAGCTCCCGGCGCTTGTGACGATCGAGGCCGTCTGCCGCTTCCTGCCCGGTTTTTTGGGCAAACATGAATCGCTCGAAGAAATAAAAGGATCGTACCCGGTCTATACCCGCCCGCCTGAATTTTTCCCCGACAAGGGAAAATCGCGCGGCGCAAAGAATGCGCAACCATGGCGAGTTCCCAGAGTGCTTCTCTCTGGTGATCACAGAAAGATAGATATGTGGAGAAAGATGCATTCCGCAAAATAATTCCTAATGCATCCTTCAGAACTTTTATTTTGGGGGATACTATCGTTTCTTGTTGGAATCGCAGTCGCAAGTCTCGGCTGGAGTATACTTGCGCTCGCTGGAATTGCCGGCATAGCAGGCACCTGCGCGGTCATACTGAACAAGAGTATTTCGCCTCATCGATATATTTTTATTTTCTTCGCGTTCGCGTTTCTCGGAACTTTTTATTTCAACGCGTATTTGAATTTCGAAAGTTATAAACAAGCGATTATTTTTGACAAGAAAATTTCTTTTTCCGGAATAATTTTCGAAGCGCCGCGGCGTTTCGAGCGCTACCAATATTTTGATGTGCGATTACTCGCGCCATACGCGGGAAAAGTTCGAATTATTTCATCCCCGGCAATCGAATTCAAATACGGAGATGCGATTGAAGCGGCTGGAAGTATAGAGGCGCAAGATTCTCCGGCGACGCCGCCCATATCTTCATTTCCGGAAATTAAAATTATTGCGGAGCATCGGGGGTTCTGGCTTAAGGGAATGCTTTTAGAATTTAAATCCCGGCTCGTAGGCCGCATTATTGAGTTTTTGCCGACAAACGAAGGAGCGCTTCTCGCGGGAATCACGCTTGGCGACAGGTCGCATATCACGAGCGATTTCAAAACCCAAATGGCAACATCGGGAACGACGCACTTGGTTGCGCTTTCCGGATATAATATTGCCATAATTGCGATCGTTGTAAGCCAGCTTTTCGGAAATTTCGTCTCGCGGAGAAAAAATTTCTATCTTACGAATCTTCTCATCCTCGCGTTTGTGGCCATGGTCGGAGCGGATCCGTCGGTCGTTCGGGCAGCGCTCATGGCATTTCTTGTGCTTTTGGCCCGTGAAGTCGGAAGAATCTATGATATAAAAAACGCGATCGCAGTCGCCGGCGGAATCATGGTGCTTGTAAACCCGACATCGCTCGTCTATGACGTCGGGTTCCAGTTGTCATTCGCGAGTTTACTGGGGATTGTATATCTGTCTCCGGCAATCGCGACATTCTTCAAACTTGCGGACGATGCGTCAAGTTGGAAACAAAATGCCATAACAACGCTTTCCGCCCAGCTTGCGGTTGTGCCCATCGTGCTGAACAGTTTTGGAAAAGTATCGCTTCTCGCCATAGTCGCGAATGTATTGATTCTGGAATTCATGCCGCTCACCATGTTTTTCGGGTTTGTCCTTGCCGGCTTGGCGAATATTTCGAGCTATGTTGGGTTTATTGTCGCGAAAACGGTTCAGCCGCTCCTCGCGTACGAAGTGTGGGTCATACAGACATTCTCGGCGATTTCGATTCCGATACAGATACAGTTCTCGCTCTGGGTTTCTCTTCTATATTACGTGGGCCTTGCGTTCGTATGCGTTGCGATTAAGAATGGAAACATGCCATCGCCACAAAAAGGAAATGATCAGAAAAAATAATTACAGCGCGCTCGTTATCGTTTTGCTTTTCGGATTATGCGTGTTTGTGTGGGGAAACATAGTATTTACAAAAGCGGATTCGCGCCCCGTGTTTTATTTTCTTGATGTCGGACAAGGGGATTCGGAACTTATCATTTTTCCCGGCAATGTGAAAATCATGACCGACGCGGGACCGGATCAAAAAGTCATAAAAAGCTTGGAGCGCGCGACTCACGGCGACACATATATCGACATCGGGATAATTTCCCACCAACAACTCGATCATTTCAATGGATTCAATTATCTTTTGGAAAAATACAAATTCGGGGCATTTGTTATAAATGGCCGCGACGACACGGAAACTGCGAAGGAATGGCCGGCGCTTCTCAAAAAAATAAAAGAGCGGAACATTCCTCTTATTACGCTCCGCGGAGGCGATGGAATTTTATATCAAAGCAGTTCAATAGCCATAATTTCTCCAAATGGAGATTATCTTCAAAGCGGAGAACCGAACGACACCGGATTCGTGGAGCTTGTAAAAACCGGTTCGGCGCGGGCGATTTTTACGGCAGACATCGGAGCAAATGTTGAGGAATATATTTCGAAAAAATTTGATATTAGCGCCGACATTCTCAAGGTCGCTCACCACGGTTCTAAATTTTCTTCAAGCGAACTGTTTCTTGTGGCCGTTAATCCGAAAATCGCGGTTATCGAAGTTGGAAAAAACAACGTTTATCACCACCCCACTAAAGAAGCGCTTGGACGGCTTGGGAACGCGGCGCGAAATGTTTTCCGCACCGACGAAAACGGAACCGTTAAAGTTGTCGTAGTCGGAAACAAACTCTCTGTTTTTACCGATCGATAGTATATAATATATCCTATGGTTCCCCGCAAATTTTTACCCATAGTACTCATAAATTTTATTTTCCTGTCGCTTATTTCTCCCATTTCTCCTGTCGGTGCCCAGTCCATTTCTCCAAACACTCAGATTATCCCACAGAGTAGTTCTGCGGGGCTCTCCTCGCTTATCTCTGCTCTTCAATCTATCCTCCAAGCCCTTCAAAATCTGCTTTCGCTTCGCATTCTTCCCGTTTCGCAACTCGCTTCTCTCACCGGTTCCGGTTCGGGTCTTGTCGGATATTGGGCTTTTGATGAGGGAGCGGGCAATACGGTCTTAGATAGTAGCGGAAATGTAAATAACGCGACCTTAAATGGATCTCCGGCGTGGACGCCGGGCCGCGTGGGAAGCGCTTTAAATTTCAGTGGATCAAACCAATATGTTTCATTTCAGCCAAAAATAGCAAATCTCGGGGCGTACACTATCGCCGGGTGGGTTAAAACAACACTAACGACAGAAGCGGATGTGTATTCGGAAGGCAACGGTTCAAATGGAACTCCGTTTGTACGATTGGTATTAAATAGATATGCTTCCGGACAAGTTGGTTTTGAACACCGTCCAGATGTTGGCGCCATGGTGTCTCAACATTTTCAGGTGGGAATTGGCGACAGTTTGTGGCACCACGTTGCTGTTGTGCGAAATGGTACAACGTGGTCGGTCTATGCGGACGGAGTTTTGAGGGGAAGTCAAACTGGCACAGTTGGTGCTACGACAGTAACAAGGGGCTGTGCTGGAGCGCTTTGTCGCACGACAAATTCTAATTTTTTTAACGGATCAATTGATGAGGTTTTTATATATAATAGGGCTCTTTCTAGCACAGAAATTTTCTCGCTTGCAAATCCCACTGGCCCGATCTTCGACACCGCCGCCCCCTCCACCCCCACAAATCTCGCAGGCACAGCCGTTTCCCAAACCCAAATCAATCTCGCGTGGAGCGTTTCAGCAGACAATGTTGCTGTTACGGGATACAAAGTATTTAGAAACGGCATACAAGTCGGCACTGCAACTACGCCCGCATACTCCGATCCCAGTTTATCTGCCGGTACATCATATTCCTATACTGTTTCTGCTTACGACGCGGCGGGGAATAATTCAGCGCAATCAAATGTCACGACTGTTTTCACTCAATCAGTCTCCACCAACTCATTCCCTGCGGTATCCATTACTTCTCCGACGGACGGAAAGACTTACACGGCTCCCGCGAGTATCACGATCAATGCAAATGCTTCGGACACCGGCGGAAGCATTACAAAAGTTGATTTCTTTCAAGGGTCAGTCCTTCTGGGAACATCCAACGCTTCACCTTATAGCTTTACTTGGTCCAATGTTCCAGCCGGTTCTTATGTTTTAACGGCCAAAGCGACGGATAATAGCGGATCAAACGCGATGTCTTCACCCGTTAGTATCATAGTTAATCCGGCCGACAGTAATAATCTGACATTTCATTATGTCTCCCCGAATGGATCATCAGCGGGAACAGGCTCTATCAGTAGTCCGTGGGATCTGCAAACAGCTTTGAATCAGCCCGCGGGAGTTATACCCGGAGATACCATTTGGTTAAGAGGAGGCACTTACAGGCCAGTACCGCCAGGAGGGACTGCTTGGGTTTTGCAAAGTAAGCTCGCGGGGACCGCTAGTAATCCTATTGTTGTTCGAGGATATCCCGGAGAGAAGGCTATTATTGATGGTGGAACGTATGATGTTTCAACCCTATATATTAATGGAGGGTATACCTGGTTTATGGATTTGGAAATCATGTCATCTTCTGATGAAGCGCGTTTTTCTCCTGATGATTCTTCTTTCCCCGCCTCTATTACGCGGTCTGACGGCCCGAGTGTTTTTGGACCCGGTATTAAACTTATTAATCTTGTCATCCACGATCTTACTGCGGGTATAAACGCTTGGGGACCTGCCGCTAATTTCGAAGCCTATGGCAATGTCGTATACAACAACGGTTGGCAGGGAACGCCAAGCGCTCACGGCCATAACGTTTATAGTCAAAATTATGCTAGCAGTAATCCCGGGAAAGTTTTCACGAACAATATTTTCATCAATCCTTACCAGAAAAATTTGCAGGCCTATGGGTCTTCGGCTGCATCGATTACTCATTACCGCATTCACAATAATACTTTTATCAATAGGCCCGCGCTTATTGGAGGAAGAAGTGAAGCGTTGCTTCAAGATAATCAGCTAATCAACAACTATTTTTATGGTAATGGTTTCTCTTTGTATTATCCCGCTAACTCCGGCGCGCCTACGTCTTATAATGACGTTGTTGCCACGGGTAATTATGTCGTTGATGGAACCTTTGAAATGTCCGACTATTGGAAACAGGCAACTATTCAGAATAATTCTTTTATTAATACCAAGAGCGGTGTCAGACTGACGAGTCCCACGGATGGGTTGTTAGTAAGTTATGCTCCTTATGTTGCTAATAATTATCCTGCCTATGTATGGAGTAATAATGTTTATTATTCGGGGCCTAATTCGGCTACTACCGCTATGTTTGTTGTGCAAGGATCTGCCCCTTCGAATTTCTCTTCTTGGAAAACAGCAAGCGGCTATGATTCCGGCAGTGTTATAAATAACGGTCTGCCTACAACGAATAAAATTATTTTCCAGCCCAATCAATATGACTCCAATCGCGCCAACATCATTATTTATAATTGGCAAAATTTAAATACGGTCAATATTGATATTTCAAGTTTAGGTTGGCAGAGCGGAGACAACTATGAATTGCATAGCGCCCAAAATTATTTCGGAGATGTAGTTTTTGGCACGTATGGCGGCACGCCGCTTTCAATTGATATGTCGGCTTCCAAACATTCGGTGGCTATACCTTACGGCGCCCCTCAAGCAATAGGCACAAATACTTTTCCAAAATTCGGAGCGTTTGTTTTGGTCCGCACTTCTGGTAGTGTGACAACGCCGCCGCCCATTTCCGATACCACTCCTCCTTCTGTCCCAACAAACCTCGCAGGCACAGCCATCTCCCAGTCGCAAATCAATCTCACGTGGAATGCCTCAACAGATAATATTGCCGTCACGGGATACAAAATCTTTAGAGGCGGCATACAAATTGGTACAGCAACCACTCCTGCATATTCCGACACCGGTCTTTCTGCTTCAACCGCATACATCTATACCGTTTCCGCCCAAGACGCGGCGGGGAATAGCTCGGGGCAGTCGGGAAGTGTAATTGCGACAACAAAACCATTATTGGATACTCAAGCTCCTGTCGTTTCTATAACTGCGCCCTTAGCAGGTTTCGCTGTTTCCGGTATCGTCGTCATTTCTGCAAATGCAACCGATAACGTTGCCGTCATTGGCGTCCAATTCAAGCTTGATGGAGCAAATCTTGGAACGGAACTCACGACCGCGCCGTACTCAGGAACATGGAATACGACCGGCGTCTCCAACGGCGTTCACACGCTCACTGCCACCGCGCGCGACGCGGCAGGGAATGTCGCTACCTCGGGTAATGTTGCCGTCACTGTTTCGAATAGTAGTACGCCCCCACCGCTTTCTCCTGATGTAGCCCCTCCGTCAGTTCCCACCGGCCTCACCGCCACCTCCATCACCCAAACATCGGTTACTCTTTCTTGGTTCGCCAGCGCTGATAATGTTGGTGTGACCGGCTATCAAATTTATCGCAACGGCACCTCAATCTCTATTCCGTTGACTCCCACCTACGCCGATTTTGGAAGAACTGCCGGTACCACCTACTCCTACACTGTTTCTGCAAGAGATGCGGCGGGCAACTGGTCTGCCCAATCTTCACCTCTCTCCGTCACCACCATCCCTCTTACCTCAACCAAGTTTGTCACAAACGGCCGAGTCCAAGTTGCTCAAACTCTAAATGTCCGTTCCACAGCTTCTCCAACAGGTACTTTTCTTGGCTCTCAACCTATCAGCGCTCTCGGTACTGTGACCAGTGGTCCAACTTACAACGGCGGTTTCTGGTGGTGGAATATCAACTATGACAGCGGTGCAGACGGCTGGTCAGTAGAAGATTATTTGGTTAAATACACTGCTCCAATTCCTACCTATACCTTAACGATAGCCAAAGGAGGCACAGGAGGCGGTGTTATTAGTGGTACTGGCATTACCTGTGGCTCAGATTGCAATGAGTCATTTAATGGAGGCACGAGCGTCACTCTCGCTGCCACGCCTGCAAGCGGTTCCACTTTCGCCGGCTGGAGCGGAGGAGGTTGTTCCGGTACAGGCTCTTGCTCCATAACTCTTTCGGCAAACACCACTGCCTCTGCCATCTTCGAACTTACTGCCCCATCCAACCTCTCCCCAACCATCTCCCTCACTTCTCCCTCAAATAATTTCACCACTACTGCTCCCGCCACTCTGACATTATCTGCCAACGCTTCTGATTCCGACGGTACTATTTCTAAAGTGGAATTTTTCCAAGGCGCCGCCTTGCTTAACGCAGATACAATAAGTCCATACACCTATCTTTGGTCATCTGTTCCTGTAGGTACCTACACAATTACGGCAAGAGCTACGGATAATGGTGGAGGAGTAATGGTGTCTGCTCCGGCAAGTGTGATTATTGCCCCAAGTGCTATCGTCGATATTGCTCCTCCGTCAGTTCCCACCGGCCTTATTGCTACTCCCATTTCCTCATCGCAAATCAACCTTTCGTGGAATGCTTCCATAGACACCACAGTCACTGGACGAATCACCTCCGGACTTACGGGTTACAAACTTTACCGTAATGGTACGCAGATCGTCACAATTGCCGCAACGTCATATTCAAACTCTGGCCTTGCTTCAAATACTCTCTACTCTTACACTATTGCCGCCTATGACGCCGCTGGAAACACAAGCCAGCAATCCGTAGCCGTACAAGCGTCTACCCAAGCCCCGCCGATCACTCCCGTCACTCCTCCCGTGCCTTCAAACGGCTCGCCCTCATCAGCTCTTCCCGCGGGCACCACGCAGACAACCCTGTCCCTTGGAACCGACAAAGCGGCAACGTGCAAGTACGGGCTCGTTGCGGGAACTCCATATTCATCCCTGCCTATTTCCTTCACGACAACTGGTTCGACCACCCATAGCACCCTGGTGTCGGCCCTCACCGACGGATCGTCGTATACCTATTATGTCCGGTGCAGTTCACAGGGCTTCCCGACAACCGGAGACTATATCATCTCGTTCTCCGTGACTCCTCCGGCTCCCGCTCCATCAGCTCCGCCGGCACCGGTGAGTGGCGGCACACCGCCTCCTTCGGGCGGAGGAGGATCCTACTATACTCCTCCCTCAACCGGTTCCTTTGTGCCGACTGTTCCACAGGCTCCTGTAGGCGCGGGAGGTATTTTCTCCCCAAATACGCCGTCGCAGAACCCAATAGCTGCTTCCGCTTTTCGTTTCACTCGCCCGCTCAAACTTGGCTTGAACAACGCGGACATCAAACTTCTACAGCAATTCTTGAACTCACATGGATTTACAGTCTCTCAAACAGGTCTCGGCTCTCGAGGACAAGAGACCACCTACTTTGGCCTCGCCACCTTCAAGGCTTTGATTAGATTTCAGGAAGCACATCGGGCAGATATCTTAACTCCCAATGGCATTACAAAAGGTACTGGCTATTTTGGGGCCTTGTCAATAAAGAAGGTCAATGAAATTCTTGCGAGCGAAGTTTTGCCTACTGCTGCTTCGCCCCAGCAGGCAAGTTCAAACGTTGTTGAACTGCAGAGACAGCTCAGTGTTCTCTTGGAAATGCTTAGGGCGTTGCAGGCGCAAGCGCAGGGGAGATAGGGGTATAAAAACGCGTTGTGCGAATGGTATAATTTGACTGAATGAGTCTTTTGATTAAAAGGGTAAAAATAATTGGCAGCGCGATACATGGCGCTGACCTTAAAGACGTCTACATAAGCGGAGAAAAAATATCCGCGATAGGGGATTTTTCAAGCAAGGGAGCGGAGAAAGTGATTGACGGGCAGGGCGCGTATCTCTCCCCCGGATTTATAGACGTGAATACGGATTCAGATCACTACCTTTCCATTTTGAATCATCCATCGCAAGAGGATTTTATCCGCCAAGGTGTTACTACGATCATCGGTGGAATGTGCGGAGCATCGCTTGCGCCGCTTCTCTATGGCAGTTTGGAATCAATGAGAAAGTGGGGAAATATCGATGATACAAACGTCAATTGGCATACGGTAAAAGAATTTCTTGAAACCCTCGACAAAAAACCGCTTGCAGTGAATTTTGCAATGCTCGTTGGTCACTCAACAATACGGCGAGCGCTCATAGGAGAACAAATTCGCGATCTTACAAAACGCGAGCTTCACGTATTTGGAACAGTGCTTTTGCGGGCGCTTAAAGAGGGAGCATTCGGGCTTTCAACCGGGCTTGGGTATGTGCATAGTCTTCAAACTCCATATCAGGAAATAAAATTTTTATGTGAAATAGTGCGGAAACAGAATGGTGTGTATGCGACGCACTTACGAAGCAATACTTCGGAACTCGCAAAATCTATCGAGGAGACGATTAAACTTGCGACCGATGTTGGCGTGCGAACGATCATAAGCCACTTCATGCCAATAGTGGGGAACGAAAAAGCATATGAATATGCTCTCCAAAAAATTGAATCACTTCCTGAAAAAACAAGACTGAAATTCGATGTCTATCCATCGGAAACAAGCATTCTCGCGATCTATACATTTTTGCCCGCATGGGCGCAGAACGGAGGGAAAAACGTTATGCTCGCGAATATCAGGGACGCGTGGCTAAGAGCGCGAATTATAAAGGACATGCCAAGGATCGATCCCGAAAATTTTGTGATTGCTCAGGCCCCGGGTAATGAATTCTTCGTTGGCAAATCACTTAAAGAGATTGCGAATTTTTATGACGCTCCGAATTACAACGCCGCGCTTCTCAAGCTCATGGAGGCGACAAGGCTCACCGCGACCATATTTTATAAGAATATCAATGAGGCTCTTGTTAAAAAAGCAATACAAAACAGCCGATCGTGCATCGCGACAAATTCCGCAAGTTTTCCAGATTCGGGAAAAACGTTAAAATCGGAGCGCGTGACATCAACATTCACAAATTTTCTTGGTATGACAGTTGGCGAAAATCTTATGTCGATTGAAGATGCGATAAAAAAAATTACCGTTGAGCCGGCGCGGTTGTTCAATCTTTCTGGACGCGGAGAGATACAAGAGGGAAATTTCGCGGATCTCGCGCTTTTTTCAATAACCGACGGATATACGCCAAAGAAAAAGAAAGTTGATGTGAAGTCGGTAATCGTAAACGGGAAGCTTGTTTTCGAAAACGGCATATATACGGGAAAAGCTCCGGGGAAAAATTTAAGGCATACGGCATGACCCAAATGAACGTTTTTCGGAAGAGTGGGTACAAGCCTGACTATTTTCTTCTCGCGCTTATCGTAATACTGACGCTATTCGGACTCGCGATGCTTGCGAGCGCGTCTTCCGAACTCGGAAAGGCAAAATTCAACGATAGTTACTACTACCTTAAACACCAGGCGCTCTTTGGCTTATCGCTCGGCATCATCGGATTCTTGGTCACCTCCTTTTTCAGATACCAAAATTTAAAAAAATTTGCGTTGCCGCTTCTCGTATTAAATCTAATCGCATTGGTCCTTGTTTTTACGAGCGCCGGTCTTGAGGTCCGAGGCGTAAACAGGTGGCTTAAAATTGGGCCTTTAAGTTTTCAGCCCGCCGAGAGTATGAAACTTGTTTTCGTATTGTATCTTGCTGCATGGCTTAGCAATACCAAAATAAAGCGAACAACAAAATTCCTTGAGGGGTTTCTTCCGTTCGTTCTCATTTCGGGGTTAATCGCGATTCTTCTAGTTCTTCAGCCGGCAACAAGTACAGTCGCAATTTTGTTAGGGTCCGGACTAATTGTATATGTTCTCGACGGCGCGAAAATACGATATGTACTTCTAATAGTCCTTGTGGGAGTTCTCGGCGTAGCAACTCTTATTCAAATAACGCCGTACCGCAAAGATCGGATTTCGAGTTTTTTCAATAAGACAGAAGATATTTCCGGAAAAAATTATCAGGTAACCCAAGCGCTTATCGCGATCGGCTCGGGCGGACTTGCGGGGAAGGGATATGGCGAGTCCTCGGCAAAGGTAAATTTTCTGCCAGCGTCGATTGACGATTCCATTTTTGCGATAATCTCGGAAGAATTGGGCTTTATTGGGGCTAGCACCGTTGTGATGCTCTTTGGAATGCTTAGTTTTCGCATGTTTTATCTCGCGCGTCGCCTGCGCGACAGATTTGGGCGGCTCATACTTATAGGATTTGGATCCGTCATCGCGTTTCAATCGCTCATACACATGGCTTCGATTTCCGGACTGCTTCCATTAACCGGAGTTCCGTTGCCATTTATCAGCTATGGAGGTACCGCTTTGGCGGTGTTTCTTACCATGGGCGGGATTGCCGTAAATATCTCTAAATACGCATAAAAAAGTTATACTAATGAAATGGCCGAGGGCAAATACGCATACCAACATATAAAAGTGCTCCTCACTGGAGGAGGAAGTGGGGGGCACGTGTATCCGCTTCTCGCGGTCGCCGAGCGTCTGCGAAGTATAGCAGCAGCTGAAAAAATTGATCTTGACCTTAGTTATCTTGGGCCGAAAGACGAACGGGTTGCATCGCTCGCGGCAATGCATGTTCAGCTCGGGACAATAATTTCCGGAAAGCTCCGGCGATACTTTTCGCTGGAAAATATCATCGACATGCCGAAGTTTTTAATCGGTCTTTTTGAAGCTCTTTTTAAAATCTACTTCATGATGCCCGACGTTATTTTCTCGAAAGGAGGAACGGGCGCGTTATCCGTCGTTCTCGCGGGGTGGTTTTACAAAATTCCGATTATCATCCATGAATCGGACGCGGTACCTGGACTTACAAATTCAATCTCCAGCCGTTTTGCTTCCCGAATTGCCATCAGCTTCCCAAAAGCTCTTGAGTATTTTGATCCCAAAAAGGCCGCGATTGTAGGCACGCCCGTGCGGGATGCGGTTACGAAGGACATACCGGATGGCGCAACCGCGAAAGAACAACTAGGCTTTGACCCTGCAAAACCGCTCACGCTTATTCTTGGCGGTTCTCAAGGTGCCCAGCGAATCAACGAATTCATCATCACCAACCTCTCCGAATTTCTCAGAGAAACTCAAATTCTTCATCAAACCGGATCAGGAAATTATGAGAAAATCGAATATCTCTCGCGGGCGATAGTCGGACGGTATCAATCAGGAGGAACTACAAAAAAGGCTTATATCCCCGTTCCATATTTGAAAGAAGACATGAAATTCGCTCTGGCGGCAGCGGATCTCGTGATTGCGCGATCGGGAAGTGGCACGATTTCGGAAATATCGGCACTGGGCAAGCCTTCGATTCTTATACCGCTTACGGAATCAGCGAACGATCACCAGCGAGTAAATGCGTATGAATATTCAAGAACCGGAGCGTCGGTTGTAATCGAGGAAAATAATCTGCTTCCCGCGATATTCGTGAGTCAAATCAAATCCATCCTTCAGAACCGAGAAATTGCCGCGCGGATGAGCGCTGCGGCAAAAAATCTATGGAAACCAGATGCCGCGGAAGTAATCGCCCGGGAAATTTTGAGGATGAATGGATAGAAGCGGAGCGCGATAAAACTTCGCAATTCAGATAGAGACAGCGCGGATTTTGTGGTAAAATGGAATCCATGGTAACCCCCTCAAAAAAGGCGGTTCGAGTTCGTTTAGCCCCAAGTCCGACGGGGTTATTTCACGTAGGTACCGCTCGCACGGCGCTCTTCAACTGGCTTTTTGCGAGGCAAAATAACGGAACTTTTGTCGTGCGAATCGAGGACACAGACACTGAGCGATCGGAAAAAAAATTTGAACTCGAAATTCTCGAAAGTTTAAGCTGGCTTGGGCTTATGTGGGACGAAGGGCCGGCCGCAGTCAGCGACAAGAGACAAGGGACGGGAGACAAGAATTATGTCGGGAATTACGGGCCGTATCGCCAGAGCGAGCGGAAAGACATATACAAAAAATATATCGAAAGACTTCTTGCGGACGGCCACGCGTACTATTGCTACTGCACCAAGGAAGAGCTCGACGCGGAGCGCCAGGCGATGCTTGCCCAAGGTCTTCCGCCAAAATACGGCGGCCATTGCAGAAATTTGAAAACGCCTCCCGCCGGGAAAAAACCGGAAGTGATACGCTTCAAAACCCCGGAAGCGGCGGTTGAGTTTAAGGACATCATTCGCGGGAAAGTCACCTTCAACGCGGCGCTCATGGGGGATATCGTCATTGCGAAAGACATATCAACGCCGCTTTTTAATCTCGCGAATGTTATTGATGATGGGCTTATGGGAATAAGTCATGTGATACGAGGAGAAGACCATCTCTCAAACACGCCGAAACAAATACTTTTTCAAAAAGCTCTCGGCTTCAACGAGGTGGAATACGCTCATTTGCCGCTTATTCTTGCTCCCGACAGAAGCAAGCTTTCAAAGCGCTTTGCGGAGACGTCGCTTCTTGAATACCGGGCGAAAGGGTTTCTTCCCGAAGCAATCATAAATTTCTTGGCTCTCTTGGGATGGCATCCGAAAGACGATAGGGAGGTAATGTTGCCGGAAAATTTAATCGCGGAATTTAATTTAGCGCGCGTGCAAAAAGGGGGGGCGATATTCAATCAGGAAAAACTCGATTGGCTCCAAGGAGAACATCTCAAAAAACTCGATGACAAAGGTATAATGAAAAAACTCAAACCAATTTTAGTCGAGAAAAATATTCAATCCTCGGATGAGCTTTTGGAAAGGGTGATTGAAGTAGAGCGAGCAAGAATCAGAAACCTGTCCGAATTTGCGGAAGAAATTAGATTTTTCTTTGCGTTGCCGGAGTATGAACCAAAACTTCTTGCGTGGAAAAAGCAGCCGACAAACCCGACGGACATACGGCGCATTCTTACGCTTGTTATTGAAGCGCTCGCCCCGCTGAAGCTTAAAGGTAATCATGTTGGCAAAGATGAAATTTCCGGCGCGCTCGCGGAGCTTGTGGAAACCGAGGGAAGGGGAGCGGTGCTTTGGCCTTTGCGAGTTGCGCTGTCGGGAAGAGAAGTTTCTCCGGATCCGACAGAAATCACCGAACTTCTTGGAATGCATGAGACCGAGCGAAGAATTGAAATCGCAATAAAAAAGACCGAGATATTGTAATATGTATTGATGAAAATGAAATTTCGCGCTAAAAAAATATTCGCGTCATATGTAGCTTGTATGTTTGCAATAAGCAGTTCGCTGGCGCTTGCGTTTGCCCAGAATGCGCAGCAGAGTAGTACGATTCCCGCCGCGCTGATGAGCAGAGATGACTTGGCGGCGCAAATTCAAGAAAAGGCAAAGCAGCTTGAGACTATCGATAAAGAGCTGCAATCAACTCGCGCGACGCTCAAAAACGTAAAAGGGGAGCGGGTAACTCTACAGAGAGAACTGAACAATTTGGTCGGAAATATAAGTCAGCTGAATTTAAGCTTGAAATCGGATGAAATCAATATTCAAAAACTTTCCCTTGAGGTCGAGTCTCTTGGCTATGATCTTGAAGATATAAGCCAATCGATACAAGACAAAAAGGACGCAATAGAAAAGATCATTTTGGAATTTCAAAAAAACGAACATCAAAACAATAATCTGCTCGCAATATTTTTGCGAAGCTCAAGCTTAGCCGATGGCGTGATGGAAATTCAAACGCTTAATAATTTGCAGAATCAACTTGTAATAGATGTCGGAAGCCTGCGGGGCGCTCAGGATGAATATAACCAGAAAATCCAAGTCGCGAGCAGTAAAAAGAACTCAATCGCGTCCCATAAGCGCGATTCAGAAAACAAAAAACTTATCATTCAAGATCAACAAGAGGAAAGAACAGCGCTTCTTAAGCAAACCAAAAATAAAGAAAGTGTTTTTACCCAGCAAATCACGCAGTTGGAAAAGCTCCAGCAGCAAATCGCGAACGAGATCGAATCTCTCGACTCTGTACTGCGCACAAAAATCGATCCGGCAACGCTTCCTCCGCTTAAGCCAGGGATACTTCTGTGGCCGGTTGAAACGGGGAAGAGCGCAATCAGTCAAGGATACGGTTCGACGGATTTCGCCCAAGTAACATACGGTTCGAAATGGCATAATGGAGTCGACTTCGGCATTCCGATCGGTACTCCCGTGATTGCGGCGGAAGATGGCGCGGTGGTCGCAGTCGGCAATAACGATCTCTACTGCCCAAGAGCCGCGTATGGAAAATTTATTGCCATAAAAAATAATAATAACCTCGTTACGCTCTATGCCCATCTGTCGCGCCAAATCGTCCAAATCGGGCAGCAAGTAAAGAGGGGAGACGTGATAGGATATTCCGGCAAAACCGGCTGGGCAACGGGACCACACCTTCACTTCACGGTTTTCGCCGCCCCGACATTCTACATGCGGCCGACTAAAAGTTGCGGTCCGGTGCCGCAAGGCGGCGATATGAATCCGCTCGGATACTTATAACCAACTATCGACAGCAGCAACTAGTAACTAACAACAATGAAAATAATGGGAACAAAAAATGTTCTCGCGCGGGTTTTGCTCACACTTCTCATTATTGTTATTGTTTCGCAAAAGACTCATGCCGCCGACGCTCAAAACTTAATCCGAGAAAATATTTCGCAATCGGCGCAAAGCGGATGGAGCGCACTTTCAGATTTCATGGGCGAGGTGTGGCAAGATACTGTTCGCATCGCTTCATCCTTCTTTAAAAAAGTTGTTGACGGTATGCAAGCGGCGATTGTGAATATTATCAAAGTTATAAGCGCGCTGTGCGGATGGATTGCGCCATTCGTTCCCGCGGGTTTAAGAAGAGTATTCGCCGCAATTGGCGATTTCTTTTCACAAATTTTTCAACTCATTGATTATTTCATTAAAAATTTATTTTCAGAGCTGAAGCCACCTACCGATATCGCGCCATGAACGCTGAAACCAAAATTTGCCAAAACCCAGACGCTTCGGTCGGGGCTCCGACCCAAGAGGCGTCGGAGCTGTAAAAATTCAATGTCCAGCCCCGAACAAAAAATTTGCCAGAATTGTAAAATCCAGTTTGTCATCGAGCCCGCCGACTTTGATTTCTACAAAAAGATCGATGTTCCGACTCCGGCGTTTTGTCCAGATTGCAGGTATCAACGGCGAATTGCGAATCGCAATGAATGGAATTTCTATAAGCGCGACTGCATGTTATGCGGCAAAAGCATGGTTTCGATCTATAACCCCGCGTATCTTGGGCCCGTATACTGCCAACCATGCTGGTGGTCGGACAAGTGGAATCCTCTTGACTACGGCCGAGACTTTGATTTTGGAACGCCCTTCTTTAAGCAGTTTTATGAGCACCGCATCAAAGTGCCGCGAGTGGCGCTTGCCAATCACAACAGCGTCAACTCCGAATACAGCAACCAAAGCGAGAGTAATAAAAACTGCTATATGGTGGTTGCAACGGGCACGAGCGAGGATTGTATGTATGGAAACTGGAACCAGGGGAGCAAGAATTGTGTTGACTGCTGGGCGGTGAAAGAATGCGAGATTATGTTTGAATCGCTCAATTGTAGAAAATGCTACAAGTGTTTGTTCGTCGAAGATTGCGTGGAAACCGCGAATTGTTACTTCTCTAAAGACTGCAGGGGGTGCAGTGATTGTTTTGGATGCGTAGGACTTAGGAATAAATCGTATTATTGGTTCAATAGGGAGATTGGGAAAGAAGAATACCTCAAACGATTGAGCGCGATCAAATGGACACGGCAAACAATTATGGACATGAGAAAAAAATTCCGAGAGTTTTCGCTGCGGCTTCCCATGAAGTATTATCACGGTAATCAAAGCCTAAATTCTACCGGCGATTACATTTCAGAAAATAAGAGCGTCAGGACCACATTTAACGGCGGTCTTTCCGAGAACCTCCACTACGGACAAGATGCATGGGAAGCTCGCGACTGCATGGATCTCACAGAAACGCTCGACAATGAACTCGATTACGAAATGGAGGGAGCCGGGTGGGGAAGCGGCTGCATTGCTTCCTGCAAATCGTGGTATAACAATGACGCATTCTATTCGGAACTCAATTTCACCTGCAACAACATTTTCGGCTGTGTGGCGTTGCGATCGAAGTCATATTGTATTTTTAACAAACAATATTCGGAGGCGGAATATAAAGAACTAAAAAGTAAGTTAGTCGAGCACATGAAACGCACCGGCGAGTGGGGCGAATTTTTCCCTGTCGAGATATCGCCATTCCCCTACAACGACTCTCTTGCTCAAGATTATTTTCCGCTTACGAAAGAACAGGTGAAAACCCGTGGCTGGAGATGGTATGACCGTGAAATCAAAGGATACAAAACAACACTGTTACATAAAGATTTGTCAGAAACCATCAAAGATGTTTCAAACAATATTCTTAAGGAAATCATAAGCTGTAGTACGCAGGACTCCGAATCTGAAAAACAGAAATATCTCCGCTGTGCGACGGCATTTCGACTTCATCCTGAAGAACTTTCGTTCTATCGGCGGCTCAACATTCCACTACCGCATAAATGCTTCCCGTGTCGACTACAAGACCGTCTTGAGCGCCGCAATCCGCGAAAACTATGGTACCGGACTTGCGTATGCGGTGGTAGCACTTCAGCAAACGAAATCTACAAAAATACAATTACGCACTTTCACGCCGACAAACCTTGCCCCAACGAATTTGAAACCTCTTATGCCCCCGACCGGCCGGAAATTGTGTATTGCGAACAATGCTACAATGCAGAAATTGCCTAGTTCTTACCCTGTCTAATTCGCGCGAATAGGAAAATATAAAATATATGGAATCCGAGAATAAAGTTTGTCAGAATTGTAAACTGCAATTCATTATTGAACCTGCCGATTTTGATTTTTATCGCAAGATAAATGTTCCTCCGCCGACGTTTTGCCCGCAATGCCGGTTTCAAAGGCGACTTGCAACATTTAACCTCCGCACTCTTTACAAGCGAAAATGCGATTTGTGTAGGCAGGATAAAATTTCGATGTACCCGCCGAATCCGCCAACCGGCGGATCTAATTGTCCTAATTATAAAGTCTATTGTCCTGCATGTTGGTGGTCTGACGAATGGGATCCGAGACAGTACGGCCGTGATTATGATTTCTCAAAGCCGTTTTTCGAGCAATACAGAAAATTGTGGCGCGAGGTTCCGCTTCTCGGGCTTTCTATTGATCTTACAACTGCAGAAACATCGCCGTACAACAATCATGCTGGCCACCTCAAAAACTGTTATCTGCTTTTTCACTCGGATTTTACCGAAGATTCTGCGTATGGCACTACTGTTATTTATGGGAAAAACCTGCTTGATTGCACGCTTAGCCACGCGTGCGAACTCTCATACGACTGCAAAAACAATTTCAAGAATAACCGTTGCATCGGCGCTGATCATACGAATGAATCTCTTGAGTGCATTTTCACGCGCGATTGCGTAAACTGCCAGAATTGTTTCGCATCCGCAAATCTCCGCGGCAAAAAGTATTATATATTCAATAAGCCACACACGAAGGAAGAATATTTCAAAGAAATTAAGAAATGGAATTTGGGATCGTACGCGCAATATCAAGAAATAAAAAAACTTGCGGAAGAGCATTGGAAAAAATTTCCGCCGAAGCCGAGATGGGATGATTTCTCCGCAAATTGTACCGGTAACTACATATTCAATTCAAAAAATTGCAAAGAATGTTTCGAGGTTTCTAATGCTGAGGATTCGAAGTATATATTTATGGCGCTAGAGGGGCCCGTAAAAGATTGCTATGACGTTTCAAGCTGGGGAAATAATATGGAATTGTGCTACGAGGGATGCGTGGTGGGAGAAAATGTCTCTGGTCTCAAATTCTGCCAAGAATCAGGGCTCACGCTCCAGAATGCCGAGTATTGCAAGCTCTCGACGGGCGGGTCGGAACACTTCGGATGTGTTTCAATGAAGAAAGGGAAATTTGCCATCTTGAATAAAATATATCCGGAGAATGAATACCGAAAACTCCGCGAACGTATTATTGCTCATATGGACGAGTTGCCATATATTTCGCACATGGCAAATGGCGAATCGCTTATATATCGATACGGAGAATTTTTCCCAATGGAACTTTCGCCGTTCCCATATAACGACAGTATGGCACAGGAGTTTTTTCCACTCGCCAAAAACGAAATAGAAAAACTAGGTCTTGTCTGGAGCGCAGCAGAAACGCGCGAGTATGCGGTCACGAAACTTGCCGCAGATTTTCCCGATCACATCAAAGACGCGCCCTTAAATATTTTAGAAGAGGTGGTCGGATGCGCTTCATGCAGAAGGGGATTTCGGATAATTCAGATGGAGCTCGATTTTTTGAAATCAATGAATTTGCCTTTGCCGCGCGAGTGCCCAACATGCCGTATTGGGAAAAAATTTGGGAAATGGATCAAAAATCTTCGCATATTTAAACGAATATGCGGTAAGTGTGGAACGGAATTCGAAACTGCCTATCCAGAAGATGAAGTGGAATATATACTCTGTAAAAAATGCTATCTTGAAGAAATAATTTAATGAATCAATTAATAACAATCGAAAATAAAAAATTCGAGCGAATTCCGGTAAAAACGCACTTGATCGGTTTCGGCGAAAATCTGACCGGCATCGTGGAAAGATACGTTTTGCCCGAAACGCGGAAAGGGGATTGGCTCGCGATTTCGGAAAAGGTGGTCTCCGTCTGCCAGAATAATGTGCGGCACATTTCGACCGTGAAAGCTGGCTGGCTCGCACGGCTCATCGTAAAAGGCGTAAAAAAATATCCGAACGACATCGGTTTTTCTCTGCCCGAGAAAATGCAGCTTGCGTTGGAACTCGCGGGCACTCCGCGTATGATACTGGCCGCGATAATCGGTGCAATCGGGAAAATCATCGGCATCCGCGGGCTTTTCTGGCGCATCGCCGGACACCGCGTCTCCGAAATAGACGGTTTTAATCCCGCTTCGATGTATCCGTATAATGAATACGCCGCGCTTCCGCCTAACGAGCCCGAAAAAGTGTGTCAGGAAATCGAGAATGCACTTGGGATCCCCGCTGTAATTATTGACGGAAACAATATTAATGTTGAAATAATCGCGATGAGCAGGGGAGTCCCAGTCAATAAAAAAACCGCTCGGCTTGCGCTTTTGGACAACCCAATGGGGCAGGATGATGAAATGACGCCGTTTATAATTGTAAGACGAATAGTAAAATAATAATTAGTTAAAAGCTGATAGTTATATGTTATTAGTTAAAAGTTCGAAATCTTTTCTGAAAAAAATCGTGCCGTGGCCGATTTTATATTTATACCGCAAATTCCGTTCATTGCCCGAAGATTTTCCGGCAATTGCCCGATTTTTAACACGCACAACAAAAATAAAAACGACCATATTCCAGCGGCTCAACCTGATCTTAAAATTCTATCGGATATCATATTCAATAGAATGCCCGCATAGCGAAGGAGAAATGATCCGGGTGGCATCGGCAATCCTATCGCTCGAACCGTCAAAACAATCCGTCATAGTCGAAGCTGGGTCATATAAGGGCGGTAGCACGTCAAAATTGTGTCTTGCGGCGCACCTGGCGGGAAAAAAACTCTACGTTTTCGACTCCTTCGAAGGTATACCTGAAAACCAAGAGCAACACAGAAAAAATATTTTTGGCGGAGCAGCGCGTTTCAATAAAGGAGACTACTCGGGCTCGCTCGATGAAGTTAAAGCTGCGGTATCGAAATTCGGCGACATCAACTCGTGTGAATTTATCAAAGGCTGGTTCGAAAACACCATGCCGGGCTTTAAAGAGCCCGTTGGAGTGGCGTATATCGACGTAGACCTCCAATCATCGACCAAGACGTGCCTAAAGTACTTATATCCGCTTGTAGTGCCCAACGGACGGATATTTTCCCAGGACGGGCATTTGCCGCTCGTTATAGAGCTTTTAAACGATAAAACTTTTTGGGAAAACGAGATTGGGGTCAAGAAACCCTCCATAGAGGATGTTGGAAAGAAGAAGCTATTGGAGATAGAGAAGTAAGTATGTCAAAGCTCGTTTTGCGATGGTATGCTTTATATGCCGTTGCAAAACAAGCACAATGTCTTGTGGCGGATAGATTGAAATCAATATACCCGTCATAAAACAGTCATTTTACGACAGGTAATGTTTTGAGAAACTCTCGTCCCCTACCAAATGTATCAAATCAAGAATTAAAAAATAACTAATTAACCCATAGAGTATGAAAGCAAAATTAAGACGAAAAAATAAATAAATTTAGCTTTTTAGCATGAAGAAAAAAATAGGAAAAGCCCAACTAATCCATTTTATCGGAATCGGAGGGATTGGCATCAGTTCTCTCGCTCGCTGGTTTTTGAGCGACAGATGGATTGTTTCTGGTTCGGACCTGGCGGCAAACAAAATAACCAAGGAACTCGCGCGCGAAGGCGTACGGATATGTGGTGGTCATAAAAAAACAAATGTGCCGCGCAATGCCGAACTCGTTGTCTACAGCCAAGCCGTGCCGGCAAAAAATCCCGAGTTGATTGAGGCCCGCCGACTAAAAATTCCTACTCTCTCCTACCCCCAAACCCTGGGGAAATTAACCAAGACTCATACAACAATCGCGATTGCCGGAGCTCACGGAAAAAGCACCACGACGGCGCTCACCGGCCTGATTCTTAAAAACGCCGGACTTAATCCGACAATTGTGGTCGGTACGGAACTCAAAGAACTTGGCGGAAAAAATTTCCGCAAAGGCGGGGGTAATTACCTTGTTATTGAAGCGGACGAATGGAAGGCATCGTTTTTAAACTATTCCCCTACTCTCTTGATTATCACGAATATAGACAGAGAACACCTAGATTTTTATAAAAATCTAGGGAACGTAAAAAACACATTTCTGAAATTTATTGCGCGGACAAAATCCGGCGGGACACTTGTTTTAAATAAAGATAACGCTGTACTCGCGGCGCTCGCAAAAAGAATTGCAAAAATATCCCGTGAGAAGAATATACGCGTGGTTTGGTATTCCACAAAAGACCCAGTTGCACAGGCAATAAGAAAAATTATTAAAATCCCCGGAGAGCATAATATCTCGAATGCTGTGGCGGCGTATGCCGCGGCGCGAGTGCTCAATGTCCCCCAAAAAAAGATTTTATCCGTTATTGGTGTCTATCACGGCTCATGGCGCAGATTTGAATATCGCGGCGATTTCAGAGTCAAGAGTCAAGAGTCAAGAGTCAAACAGTCAGTTCCGATTTACGACGACTACGCCCACCATCCCACGGAAATTGCCGCAACTCTCAAGGGTTTCAGAGAAAAATTCACGACAAAAAACATAATTTGCGTGTTTCAGCCCCATCAGGCAAAACGTCTACATTCATTGTTTAAGGAGTTTATTTGCGCTTTTGAAGCTGCGGACACGATTGTTATTACACCAATTTATAAAGTTGCCGGGCGCGATGAACGAATCAGCCTGCGGTTCAGCCCCGAGGCGCTCGCCCGAGTGATGCAAAAAAAATATCCTCGAAAACCAATTTTCTACCTTTCAGACTTCAAGAACCTTAAAAACGCTCTTACAACGCTTGTTACAGTTCCGCCGACATGCGCAATAGGCGTAAGTCCGAAACCGAAGTCCCGCAGCAATTCACGAAGTGAATTTGGTACCGGGATCAAACCGGCTGTCGTCGTCATGATGGGTGCCGGAGATATAGTACAATATACGGACGCGCTATTAACCACTAACCACTAACCACGAATTTACTATGTTCGACAATTACAAGGACGGGGAAAGCTTCAAAGAAGCAAGTGGTTACACAATAGACGGCACGTGGTATCCACGCGTCACAAAAATCGTCTCGATAAAGGCAAAGCCGGCGCTTCTGCGGTTTTACGCGGAAGCGGAAAATTTCAAGGCGGCACAGGCAATCACTGAAAAATCCGCCGAAGAAGGCACTCTTATCCACGAAACAATCGAAGGAATACTCCTCGGAAAAAATCCTGAGATTCCAGCATTAGTCGCCCCGGCCATCAAAGCATTCACGGATTTTTATGAAAAAAATAATATCCAAGTAACACCGGAACTTGTGGAGCGGCGCGTGGTGTCTTACGACCACCGTTACGCGGGCACGGTGGACGCTCTGGCGCTTATAGGCGGAAAATTCGGTGTGCTGGATATCAAAACTTCACAGGCAATCTACCGCGACTACAACCTTCAAACTTCTGCCTACATGGATGCCTTGAAAGACCAATTCCACAATCTCCAAACGCGCTGGATTTTGAAAATTGACCAAACTCAAGTTTGTAATCTCTGTGGCGCTAAAAAGCGCACGAAGGGCGGCCGGGAAAAAATAAAAACGAATTGGAGCAACGGAAATTCCAAAAACTGCGAGCATGAATGGTCGGAAGTAAAAGGAGATCTCGAAATCAAGGAATTCCCCTACTGGCAGAGCGACTTTGAGGCGTTCCTCGGCGCTAAAAAATTGTGGGAGTGGGAAAACGAGTTTTGGTTAAAAAAAGTTGGATATTTGTAAGGAATCCAGTGCCGCATAATTGCGAACTTCTATCCCGATGCCTTCTCAATAATAATCGGCGCATGAGTGAACTCACGGTTTGCGATATAGCCCAAGCCAAAACTTAGCGCCGCGACAAGGAAAATAATCACTGCGAAGATTATTTCTTTTCTATACTTAATTATCCAATTGTTAACTCGTTGTGTGTCCATAGAAAATTTCCAATCATTAGAAATTTAAATAGTCTTGCCACTTTTCATAGAGTGCTTTAGTCGCCCGTAAATCGCCCACGTTATACTTCGCGATATCCAAAAACTTTTTCTCCTTGAATAGCCTGCCGACATCATCGCCGGTAATTCCTCCGGACTTCGGGCTTTCGATGCCAAATGCGCGGCTCCAGAGATGTAGGCCGCCCCTTCTCCGCACCGCGCCGTAAAACGTCAGCTGGTCCAAAAGATCGATGTGAATCGCATCCGCGTTGTGTTGATAGATATACCTGCCGCGCATCAGGTCTTTTGACGGCCGTATGCCGTGGATTGCCGAGCGGATCATTAAAAACGGTATATCGAAAGTGCGACCGTTAAACGTTATGAAATGTTGGTAGTGCCGCGCGCCGTCCCAAAATTTTTCGAGCATTTCCTTTTCTGATGCCTGCTTGAACGTTATCCCCTCTCTCGATGACTCTTTGATTTTTTGACCGGGTGCTTGGAAATACACCACTCCCTCGTTTTTGTACTGATCAAGCACGCCGATTGCGACAATTTCCCCCGTGAGCGGAGAAAAACCGAGTCCATTTTTAAGCTCTTCGAGCGCGACATTGAAATCATCCTCATCGTCGGATTCTTTTCTGATCCAACGGGTTAGAACATCCTGGGTTGACGCGTCGAGCGCGTTAAAATCTTCGCCGATTGTTTCAATATCTACAATAAGTTTGGCCGGGGTTGACATAGAGATAAGTATAAATTAAACTCATTCAATATTCTAGATACTATATTCTAGCTTCTAGATTCTAATTTTATGGCACATACCAAAGCTCTCGGATCAACTAAGTTAGGCAGAGATTCACGCGCAAAGCGCCTTGGAGTTAAAATTCAGGACGGAGGAAAAGTTACTGTCGGCCAGATAATTATTCGCCAGCGCGGCAGTAAATATCTCGCCGGGAAAAATGTGCGAAAAGGCGGCGACGACACGCTCTATGCGGGAAAAGACGGACTGATAAAGTTTGGGATAAAAACCAAAATCCGATTTGACGGGTCAAAGCGAAAGGCTACTGTTGTGGCGGTAGTGCCTGTCTCATAATCCTCCGATTTTATCTGACAGGCTTTAATATAACCTTTAGCTCCGCGGTAATCCCCTTTTTCAAATCAACGGGGATTTTGTGCTCTCCGAAAACTTTAAGCGGATGGGCAAGAGTTATATCAACGCGCTCTTTGGTCACAATATGATTTTCACGGAGCGATCTAAGGATCATTTCTTTTGTCACAGATCCGAAAATCGATCCGGCCTCGTCCGTTTTAAGCATAAATTCAAGCGACACGTCCCCCATCTTGCGCGCTAACTCATTGAGGCGCTTCTTAAGCTCGACATCTTCTTCGCTTAATTTCGATTTGAGATTCTCAAGCCGCTTGATATTCATGGGGGTAGCTGCCTGCGCGAGATTATTCTGAAAAAGAAAATTGCGTGCGTATCCGTCCGAGACTTCCTTTACCTCATTCTTTTTCCCGACGCCTTGGATATCTTGCAGTAAAATTACTTTCATATAGTTCGAAATATAGAATTTTGGGAGCGAAAGACAGAACTTCGGCTCATAGTCTATTTTTTTGTTTCTATTTCTGCCTTTAACACCCTTACCGCCGCGTCGAGCTGCGAATCCTTCTTATTCGCAATGTCCTCATCGGTCATCTTTACTTCAACATCCGGCTTTAAACCGCCTTTTTCCAGAATTCCGCCGTCGGGTAAGACCCAGTGCGCGATTGTAAGTTTCACGGACGAGCCGTCTGCCAATGATTCGAGTTGTTGGACCGTTCCCTTGCCAAAGCTCGTTTCTCCAATAAGTTTTATTTTTCGGATATCGCGCAACGCTCCGGCTAAAATTTCCGATGCGGAGGCAGATCCGCCGTTTATAAGAACAACGACAGGGAAATTGGCGAGCGCGCCATTACCGTTTGCCCGAAATTCTTTCACGGTTTTATCCCCTCTCCCTTTTTCGCTCACAACTAAAGATTCCTTTGGCACGAACCATCCCGCTAAATCAACGGCTACTTCAAGATATCCGCCGGGATTATTCCGCAAATCGAGAATCATTCCTTTCGCGCCGTCCGAAAGTGCTTTGACCATGTCTTGATAGAAAAGCATGTTGGCGTTCGCATTAAAACTTTGAAGATGTACATAAACAATATTGCCGTCGATAATTTTTGTCTCGAGGGTCGGAATCGAAATATTCGCCCGAATGAGCTTAAATTCCTTCGGCTTTTCCCATTTCTCCCGAAAAATAGTAAGCGTCACTTGGGTATCTATGGGTCCGCGTATAAATCTTACAGCCTCTTCAATCGCCATTCCGTCGGTTGAAGTGGAGTTAATTTTTACGATCTCGTCTCCAGAGAGAAGCCCGGCGCGGCTCGCCGGAGTATCTTTGAGCGGAGCGATGACGACAAGCTGGTCTTTTTTAATGCCCAGTTCCGCCCCTATCCCGCCAAAATTTCCCTGAATGTCTTCTTGAAATTTTTTATTATCTTGGGGCGGAAAAAATTCCGAATAAGGGTCCTTCAGAGAACCAACAAGCCCTCGGATAGCGCCATATACGCGCTCCTGTGTCCCAACGCTTTCGCTCCGAAGATATTCGTCGTCAATTGTTTTCCATGCCTGCCAGAACGTTCCAAAATCAACCGCTTCCGGTTTTTTCGAATCAATATTTCCAACTCCTTCAACGATAATCTTTTTCGGAACTTGGGTCCCAAAATTAAATCCGAATAAAAAACCGCTCCCCAAAAGTGCGACAACGACTATGAGGGCAAGTGATCCCGTGGCGATTTTTTTCCAAAGCATTATTTCCATCTTACCAAACTCCCCAGTTTCCCTGCAAGTTGGTATTGGCGGCGCGGTAGATCGCTCGACCTTGAGCCTTTTCACGCTATCCGATAGAATATGCCTTAATGGCGCCGCAGAGTTCTTATAGTGGTAAACCCCTCACGCCCCTTAAAACAGCGCATCGCCGGAAGCAGTCTTCGCGGCGGCTGGCTTCCCCTATAACTACTGGCCAACTGCGATTTCCTGGATGGGAAGGTAAATATATGCAGGAAATCGGGAAACGCGCCATAAAATCAAAAATATACAAGAAGTACCAACTCATTGGCCTTGAGATCGCAAAAACGCTTGGAGATGAAGACCACATATCTCTCTATATAAAACTCGCGAAACAGCGAGACGGAGAGATTCTTCTTCGGCAGGCCAAAGAAGTAGCCGAAAGAAAAAATATAAAGAATCGAGGAGCATATTTCATGTCGGTTATTCATTCCTCAGGCAAGAAAACGAAATATCAGAAAAAGAGATGATCCCATTAGAGATTACACATCTATGTTTTGCACGCAAGTTTTAAAAATCGAAAATAAGAGCGGTTTGCAGGGTATAGAAAATAATTTACGGAAACACTTGCGTTTCCTACCTGCCCCGAAAGAATGAATTCTTTCATTCAGGCGGGTCTCTAATAAGATGACCAATATCATCACAATTCAAAATAAAAAAGACGAAAAATTTCTAAAATCCAAGACAGCTGATTTCGATTTCGAAAAATTCAAGAAAAAGGAAATTAGCGACCTTTTGATTACGATGAGGAAGACGATGCGCGCGGCGAAGGGCGTCGGCCTTTCCGCGAATCAAATTGGCCTCAATATCAAGCTATTCGTAGCCGAAGTGCCAAACGCCCAAGGAGAAATGAAATTCTATGCGGCTTTTAATCCGCGCATCGAAAAATCCGGCGGAGAAAAACTTTTTCTCGAAGAGGGATGCTTGAGCGTGCCTGGGAAATATGGAGCAGTCGAGCGTTTTGAACGAGTGGTTCTTGCGGGATTTGATAGGAATGGAAAACCCTTAAAAATAAAAGCATGGGGACTCCTTGCGCACGTTTTCCAGCATGAGGTGGATCATTTGAATGGAATATTGTTTATCGGCAAGGCAAAAGGAGTGCATGAAGCGTCTACTTCAAATCGCCTTTCGGGGCGGGAAGCGACAAGCAACAAGGAGCAAAATACAAGTCGATTCTCTTCTTAAGATCTCATATTTCTCGCCTCATGTCGTATGCCTCTAAAATACCTCAATACGTATTCTTCGGAACCCCAAACTTCGCGGCTATCGTGCTGGAGCGGCTTATTGCTGCCGGTTTTCCGCCGGCATGCGTTGTGTGCAACCCAGATAAACCCGTTGGAAGAAAAAAAGTAATAACTCCCCCGCCGGCAAAACTTGTGGCGCAAAAAAACGGCATCCGCGTTTGGCAACCCGAAAAGTTGTCCGCCGAAGGCGTCCACCAGAGGTCGATCCTCCTTCGGAGGAGATCCGCCTCCGGCGGAGAAGCTGTGAGTTATAAGTCGGAAGTTGGCGAAGTTGACTTCGCCGTCGTTGCCGCGTACTCAAAAATTATTCCAAAAAATATCATCGAGATACCGGCAATGGGAGTAATCGGCGTTCACCCCTCGCTTCTGCCAAAACACCGCGGAGCTTCCCCGATCCAGTCAACAATACTGCATGGTGACGAGGAGACAGGAGTAACGTTGTTTTTAATCGACGAAAAAGTGGACCACGGGCCAATTCTCGCGCAGGCGAGAATCAATAGTCATGGGTCATGGGTCATGTATATAGAATTACAAAAAAAACTCGCGGAGCTTGCTGGAGATTTACTCATTGAAACATTCCCAAAGTTTCTGACGGGAGAGATAGTGCCGCGCGCGCAAAACGAATCGGAAGCAACATACACAAAAAAATTCTCTTCCGAGGATGCGTACATCCCGCCGGATGATCTGGCTCTCGCGATATCGGGAGAAGACCAAAACATGGCGGAATTAATTGAGCGAAAAATCCGAGCGTTAAATCCCGAACCCGGCGTCTGGACAATGAAAAACGAAAAGCGGACAAAACTCCTCGAAGCGGAAATTCAGGGCGGAAAGTTGCGTCTCAAAAAGGTCCAAATTGAAGGTAAGAAATCTCAGAACATTAATATGTTGTAAATGACACGAAACTCCCTTCTGTTCGTGTTGTACAATAGCTAGCGAGTGCAATTCTACCTCTCATGTTCGTATTATACAGTATCTTACGATCGTGGTTATGACCCATTTTTTCCGTGGTTAGGTCGATGCTGTATTGTCTCTTTGAATCCTCGGCAGTGCACCTGCTGAATTTCTCGCTGAAAGATATCTAGCCAGTATGCCAATGCATGTGGCGTACAGATGCCTCGCCACGCGCTCCAGCGTTCTCGGATACGGCTATGTATCTGCTCTGCACTGTTGGTAGTCGCCGGCATGTTGAGTTCCGGCGCCTCGCGGTATGTACGAAAGAATCTGCTACGCTTCAGAATGCCGCTCAAGCGAGAAGGAAAACTTCGTGGACAATCTGGTTGATCAAACATCTTTCTCAACGCGAACAGACAACGAGCGGCTTCCTGATCTGAGTCGGTTTCGAGAAAACGATACACGATTTTTGTAATGCGTTGCCGCAGGCGCTGCGCCGGAAGCTTACGCACTCCTCGCAATTCCCACACCCTGCGCTTCATGTGGGCGTGACACCACTGGAAGTACCATGAGCGCTCTTTCGCAATCCGCATGAGGCCAGTATTTCCGTCCATAACGATGGCTACAATGCGTGATAGAACCTCAGGGGAAAACTCATCAAGAGCAGCGCTCCACCCTGCCTTAGATTCTCTCCCTCGCCGTAGTGCGAGCTGTGCAAGAACAGCGGTATCGCCTGCAGCGGGGCGCAGCAAGATCAGATAGGACGTGTACCGAATACCTTTTCGAAAAACAAACCACATTGCGTCCAAAATTGCGATGAGTGGACCTGCGGGAGGTGTGGGGCACGGATGGGTTCTTTTCCACACCTCCAGGCTGTTGCCGATTCGTCTTCGGAGAGTTTCTCGAGGAATATGGCGTGAGATGGCTAACCCTCGACTGGAAACTTTCTCGCGCAGTATTTTTTCGGCCAATTCTTTCTTCCCGCGTTTTGGCTTTCTACCTCGTTTGCGCATCCTCACTGACCAGGTGTGGCCACATGCCGCGCACCGCCTCCGACGAGCCCCATGAATCGCTGCTGGAGCTTTGCAGCACAATGATTTTCGCATGTCCTATTCTGGAACATGCGAGTTGATCTCGGAAAATCAAACTAAGCTTGGTATATCCACTGTCGGCAGCGAATATCTACCACAGAATTTCTGGGTCATAACCACGATCGT
>Ga0209542_10003557_pt1 | contig 33235 bp, 32 predicted proteins | sample RifCSPhighO2_01_FD_184028 | JGI IMG/M metagenome (GOLD analysis project Ga0209542, IMG submission 184028) | Soil microbial communities from Rifle, Colorado - Rifle CSP2_plank highO2_0.1 (SPAdes) (version 2) | ecosystem: Environmental > Terrestrial > Deep subsurface > Rock core/Sediment ... | reverse complement strand
GTTATTGGCGGCAATATGCTTAAAGTTGTGGCGTGGTATGACAATGAATGGGGATACTCAAACCGGTTAGTGGAGGTAGTTGCAGACACTGGACGACTGCTGCACAGGGCTGACGATCAATCGTCCGCAAAAGAGTAAGGGCTATGAAGATATACGTTGGCGCTGACCATCAGGGCTTTCATATGCGCGAGGGGTTGCTTAGTTACTTAAAGCAACAAGGATATGACGTAATTGACGAGGGAGATGCCACCCTAAAGCCTGACGATGATTATCCTCAGTTTGCCGGAAGAGTCACCAATGCATTATTGGCAAGTGGCGATGATGAGGCTCGTGGTATTTTGCTATGCGGCAGCGGTCAGGGTATGTGTATAGCTGCTAACCGACTCAAGGGCATTAGAGCCTGTTTGGGGTATAACTATAAGGCCGCTAGAAGTACCAGAAATGACGATGATAGCAACGTGTTGTGCTTGCCGGCAGCATCACTAAAGCACGAGGAAATGTTGCAAATTGTGGAAACCTGGTTGAAGACTCCGTTTTCAGCTGCACCGCGATTTGTTCGCCGCAATAAAGAACTAGATGAGATGGGCTGAGAAACTTTATGGCTATTGTTTGCCCAACTGTGACTGCTACCACCAAAGAGGACTATGATCTTCAACTGCGTAAGATAGTGCCTCTAGCTAATCGGATTCACATTGACCTGATGGATGGAATGTTTGCACCTAATTTAACACTTACCTTGCAAGATATTTGGTGGCCAGCCGGTATACAAGCAGATCTACATATTATGTATAAAACACCTGAAATTTTGCTAGATACTATAATCAAAATGCGCCCTAGTCTAGCTATTTTTCACGCCGAGGCTGAGGGAGATTTTGTGGGTTTATCATCTAGGCTTAGAAAAGCGGGCATAAAGGTAGGTCTTGCACTGCTTGAACGAACTCAAATAACCCAAATAGTAACCGTCTTGCCTGATCTGGACCATGTTCTGGTGTTTAGTGGCCATCTAGGTCATTTTGGCGGCCAGGCCGACCTTGAAATGCTACAGAAGGTCAGAACTTTAAAAACTAATTACCCTAAGATTGAAGTCGGCTGGGACGGTGGTATTAATAACCTAAATGTTAAGGTCCTTACACTTGGGGGAGTTGATGTACTCAACACTGGTGGGTTTATCCAAAAATCGGACAATCCACTCCATGCTTATGCTACACTTAAAGCGATAGCATCAAACCCAAACAGCGATGACTAACAAAAAATATACAATAGAAGAGCTAGAACTAAAGGCTAACGATATTCGCAAGGATATTATCAGGATGCTTGAGGAAGCTGGCAGTGGCCATAGTGCTGGTCCTCTGGGTCTGGCTGATATATTTACTGCGCTCTACTTTGACGTTTTAAAACACGATCCAGACAAACCAGACTGGAATCAACGCGATATCTTAGTGCTAAGCCAAGGCCACTGTGTGCCGGTACGATATGCTGCCATGGCCCACGCCGGTTATTTTGACAAATCGGAACTCATGACCCTACGCAAATTTGGATCGCGCTTGCAGGGACACCCAGAACGCGAACGTTTGCCTGGGCTAGAAACGACTAGTGGACCTCTTGGTAGTGGCTTAAGTCAGGCGGCTGGAATGTCGCTTGCTATGCGCATGAACAAAGAACAATTCCGCTGGATCTATGTTGTTATGGGTGACGGTGAGCAAGACGAAGGTAATGTCTGGGAAGCGGCCATGTTAGCTAGTAAGTATCATCTCAATAACATCATCGCCATTACGGATCGTAACAACATTCAGCTCGATGGACCAACTGAGACTATAATGCCACTGGAGAATTTCAAAGACAAGTGGGAAGGTTTTGGCTGGCATGTAATTGAGATTGATGGCAACAATATAGAAGCGATTATTGATGCCTGCGCCATGGGTAGGGCAATTGTAGAAAAGCCGGTCATGATTATTGCTCACACAGTACCTGGCATGGGAGTGGATTTTATGGAATATGACTTTCATTGGCACGGTGCACCACCTAACGCCGAGGAGGCCAAGAAGGCTCTAGCTGAGCTACGCACACTTAGGGGCAAAATTAGGAGCGAGCATGAATGAGCCGCACTTGGTTGAAGATCTCTTGGCTAAAAATTTGGTTACTGAGCCAATTCGCAAGGGGTTTGGGCGTGGTTTACTCAAGGCGGGCCAGATTGACGAAAACGTTGTAGGAGCCTGTGCTGACTTGACAACCTCTACCGCTATGAACTTATTTGCGGACGCTTTTCCTGATAGGTTCATTCAGGTTGGCGCAGCCGAACAAAACCTAGTAACTGTTGGTTCTGGTTTGGCGGCTATGGGCAAAATACCTTTTGTTAGTAGTTATGCCGCCTTCAATCCTGGACGTAACTGGGAACAGATACGAACCACTATTTGTCTCAATAACTTACCAGTTAGGATTATTGGCTCACATGCCGGTGTGTCGGTTGGTCCCGATGGTGCTACGCATCAAATGCTAGAGGATGTTGCGCTTATGAGAGTATTACCAAATATGATTGTTATTGCGCCCGGCGACAGCCTGGAGGCTGAGCGTGCTACTATGGCACTTGCTGCCGACAAAGAACATCCTGCCTATATGCGCTTGGCGCGAGAAGCTACACCGATTATTACAACCCCCAAGACACCTTTTGCTATAGGCAAAGCTTATGTATATACCGATGGTAGCGATGTTACTGTTGTTAGTACCGGTACCATGACTTACCATGCACTAGTTGCAGCCGAAAAACTATATAAGGATGGGATTGATGTAGAGGTTATTCATTGTCCAACCGTCAAACCACTGGATGGTGTAACTATACTAAGTAGTGTCAAGAAGACTGGACTTGTTATTACCGCCGAGGAGGGACAGATAAATGGAGGGCTCGGTGGTGCAGTTGCCGAGTTACTGGGTGAAGAGCATCCCGTGCCAATCAAGCGTATTGGCATGCGGGATCGTTTTGGCGAGTCAGGCAAACCAGAGGAGTTACTGGAACACTTTGGTCTTAGCGCCAAACACATCATGATTGCAGCTCATGACATGATTGAGCAGCATAAAAAAAGGAGCTAACTAATGTCACTCACTCTTAAGCAAATGCGTGAAAATTCTGCCAAAGCGCGTGCGACTATGGCTAGGGCTCGCAGTGAACATTTTGCTCTTGGCGCATTTAATCTGGATGACCAAGAAACTCTTATCGCCGTTGCTCGAGCGGCAAAGAACAAGAAATCCCCAGTTCTGGTTGAGGTTAGTAAGGGCGAAGTAGATGCTATTGGTCTTGAGAATGTTCGCGATATGGTGGATAACTACAAAGCTGAGTACGGGCTGGAGATATATGTTAATCTTGACCACTCACCAAGCGTAGCCGATGCCGTCGCCGGTATTGAAGCTGGGTTTGAGTTCATTCATATAGATATAAGCCAGGCCAAGCACGATGCCACCGAAGATGAAATTATTGCCGAAACGATTAAAGTGGTTGAAGCTGCAAAACTAACAGGAGCTCTGGTAGAGAGTGAGCCGCACTATTTTGGTGGCGGTTCAAATGTGTTTACGCAGAACATTGATTATGAAGAAATCAAAAAGACCTTTAGTACGCCGGAACATGCCAAAGCTTTTGTGGATGCTACGGGCATCGATACTTATGCGGCTGCTATTGGTAACCTGCATGGTAAATATCCCGTTCCTAAGATGCTTGATTTGGAACTACTACAGCGTATAAGGGATGCCTTAGAGTGCAACATTTCATTACATGGAGGTAGTGATACGCCCGGACATTATTTTGTTGACGCCGTTAGAATCGGGGTATCTAAGGTAAACATTAACTCGGATATGCGGTTTGCTTATCGTAAAACACTTGAGAAAGTGCTAGCCGAAAACCCAACGGAGTTTGCTGTTGTTAAGCTAATGGATAAGGTTATTGATGCTGTACAGGCAGTTGTCGAGAGCAAAATTGATATGTTTAATTCGGCCGGCAAAGCGAAGACATAACTGGATTGCGCATTAACTATATTTTGTGGCACAATAACAAGTAATTCTAAAGCGAAAGTGGTGGGATGAATAAACCGGATGTAATTAGTGTAGGTGATGTTGTTACCGATGCGTTCATTAAGCTAATAGACGAAGAGGCTCACACCTATGACAATGAGGAGGGAAAATGGCTGGCCGTGCCGTTTGCAACCAAGGTGCCATTTGACCACGCTGAAGTTATAGAAGGAGTGGGTAATGCTGCCAATGCAGCCGTCAGCTTTGCGCGGTTGGGCCTGGAGAGTGGTTTTATAACCAATGTAGGTGATGATAAATACGGACGTGACATAATACATGCCCTACACAAAAATAAAGTAGATACTCGATTTGTACGCATTAACCCAGACAAGATCAGTAATTATCATTATGTGTTGTGGTACAAAGAGGAACGGACTATCCTGATAAAACATGAGGAGTATGACTACTACTGGCCGCATTTGCGACCAACCGAAATTCCAAGCTGGCTATACTTCAGCTCGATAAGCAAAAATGCCCTGGACTTCCACGATGATATTGCTGATTGGCTAGAAAAGCATGACGAAGTTAATCTGGCTTTTCAGCCGGGTACATTCCAAATTGAAGCCGGGGTCAAACGCTTATCGCGTTTATATAAACGTACTGCGGTGCTGCTATTGAACAGAGAAGAGGCTGCGACTGTTGGTGGGGGTGAGCATGACGACATAAAAGACCTATTTAAGCATTTGCATGAACTTGGTCCACAAGTTGTAGTTATTACCGATGGACCCAAGGGTGCTTATGCTAGCGATGGCACGAATCAATACAAGATGCCACCTTATCCAGATCCACGGCCACCATTTGAGCGTACCGGTGCAGGCGATGCTTTTGCGTCAACTTTTGTAACAGCCTTAATTAAAGGCAACAATGTAGAGGGTGCATTGCAATGGGCACCTATTAATTCTATGAGCGTTGTCCAAAAAGTTGGTGCCCAGGCAGGTCTACTCGATGAAGGCCAACTTGCCGAGCTTCTTAAAGAGGCACCAGCTTGGTATAAAGCTGATCGCATTTAGAGGCCGTTTGCTTTACCAGGTAGAGCCCAGAGTGTTATGCTTATGGTAACTATGTCCGTATTATCCGAGCTTTTGGGTGCCCACGAACCTGGGTTTACAAACTCTCTGCGTGAGGTGGAGATTTCAAGTGGTTCGCAGGGTGCGGACTTGCGTTTGACCTCAGACATTGCCAATAAAGTTCACTCCAAGATTCGTGAGCTTGGTTTAGACCCCATCGATACTACCGGAAGGGAGCTTTACCACGGATTACAAGGACTTGTTAAGGTGCATGATGAATTTTTAATGAATGCATTGGGAGGGGAAGATCCAGAAAATACATCAGACCTGCTACATCGTTGCGTATTTGCCATTAATAATTTGGAGATCCCCAAACAATGTTGGGCTTTAAAGCATAGTGTCGCCAAGCGCTTGCTTAAAGATAATCCACCTAGGAAAGTCATGAAACAGTTAGGCTACCGGTCAATTGACTCAATGCTCAAGCGTGAGAATATTGAGGAGCTTTATGTAGCATTGTACTTTTTAGAATCACAATCGTGGTTGGAGCGGTTTATTAAGTCATACAAAAAGCTTAAGCCTAGCGATTTTGAAATTCGATCTATTAGTGTGCTAGAGTTTTCGATTAAAAACTGGGGACAAGCTGTCACGGATTATGTATATCAAAATCGGCACAATGTTATAGCACTTAAAGATATGGGCATAATCGGAGTCTTGCCACTACCTACTGATCAGTTACGAGGTATTTGTATCACCATGTTGCCGCTTCTGTTGCATTATATAAATGAAATACGGGTATATAGTTCATACTTTAAGTTACATCAAGTTAAGCCAAATTTTGATCACATTGTCATAGACACCCTGTTACATGATGCTAAGCCGGTTGCAGCTTTGGCCGATCAACCACTGCACTGGAGAGTTATTCAACGCTTTTATGGCCGTGCCGGTAAAAGATCTATGCCACAGATTTTTGAGCCTCACATTCAACCGGAAGACATTGAATGGAGACAGGCTGAGGAGATTATGTACCAGATTGAGCCCGCCTTGAAATTTTGGGAAGGCATTGATTACGTGGGCGCTTTGTATGATGGCTATCCAGTTTCATTCAATATGATAGACAATGTTCTAAGTTACTGTAACGATTTGCCCTATGGCCATCAAGCTTCCTCGCACTTAAGGGACAGTCTATGGGATGAACTTTTTGTACGTTATATACAACAAGACCAAACGGAGGAACAAGTTTTATCTCAACTTGATAACGAAGCCCCAGACTCGCAAGTGTTGCATAGTAGGCAAGGAGGGCTAGCATAGGCATGTATCAGATTTGTGTTTCCGGTGCGGCCAAAGGTCAGAGCGTTGATCTCGGCAGGCGGATGGCCCAAGATGCCGGCATGGTAATTGCTCGGGCGGGACATGTGCTTATGACAGGCGCTACCACGGGCCTGCCCCATATTGCTGCCTCTGCCTACAAGCAGCATAACGGGGCTATGAGCGTGGGAATCAGCCCAGCCAGTACAAAGATTGAACACGTTATGAAATATCGCCTACCGACCAAACCATACGATGTAATCTTGTTTACTGGTATGCATTACGTTGGCCGGGATGCTTTCTTAATTAACTCCAGTGACGCTGTTATTAGTATAGGTGGAAGGCTTGGAACACTTCATGAAGCCATGATTGCTATCGAAACCGAAACTCCTATTGGATTTATGGAAGGGTCCGGTGGTACCAGCGAGGAAATCATGACTATTTTGAATTCAGCTGGACGAGAAGTCCAACAAGATATTATCTTTGACGATGATGCCCAGAAGTTACTGGACCGTCTTGTTAAGCTGCTAGATACTGAAAACCGCAAGTATTTAGACCTGTTTGAATAATTACAACCGATAGTTTTGTTCTACAATAGACTAATGGTACATTTTAGACTTAGGAGTGATTACAAACCAACCGGGGATCAGCCGACGGCTATTGATGCTTTGACTAAGAACCTGGCGAAAAATGTCAAAGAGCAAACTTTGCTAGGTGTGACTGGCAGTGGCAAAACGTTCACCATGGCCAATGTCATACAGAATATTCAGAAGCCCACACTAGTACTTAGCCACAATAAAACGCTTGCAGCCCAACTCTACAGTGAGTTTAAAAGGTTTTTTCCTGATAACGCAGTCCACTATTTTGTCAGCTATTTTGACTATTATCAGCCCGAGGCCTATATGCCCCGGACAGATACCTATATAGAAAAAGATAGCCAGATTAATGAGGAGATTGACCGCTTACGCCATGCTGCCACTGACGCGCTTTTGTCCAGGCGAGATGTCATCATAGTAGCTAGTGTTAGTTGTATATATGGAATTGGTTCTGTGGAAGATTATAACGACCTGGCCATTACAGTTAAAAAAGGTGAAAGACGAGTCCGCGATAAGCTACTTAGACAGTTAACTGATATTCAGTATCAACGCAATGATATGGACTTTCATCGCTCCACATTTCGGGTTCGGGGCGACGTGGTAGACGTTTATCCAGCCGGCGAAGAACTGGCTTACAGATTGGAGTTGTTTGGCGAGGAAATAGAACGTATTACCAAGATTGATCCTCTCACTGGCGAAATTTTATCCAAAATGGACGAACTTAAAATTTTTCCAAGTTCACACTACGTTACACCCCAGGACAAGCTTAAACAGGCACTCGGCAAGATAGAAAGCGAATTAGCTGAGCGTCTGGCGTTTTTTAAGAAAAAGGGTCAACTGCTTGAGGCTCAGCGTCTGGAACAGCGCACCAGATTTGATCTTGAAATGTTAGAGGAGACTGGGTTTGTTAAGGGTATAGAGAACTATAGCCGGTACCTTACTAATCGTGAACCAGGCGAACAACCAGCTACTTTGCTGGACTATTTCCCCGACGATTATTTAATGTTTGTCGACGAATCACATATGACTATTCCTCAGGTTCGAGGTATGTACAATGGTGATCGATCTCGTAAAGAGGTGTTGGTGGATTACGGATTCAGATTGCCGAGTGCGCTCGATAATCGTCCACTAACATTTGTTGAGTTTGAGAAGCACATGAATAAAGTAGTTTATGTTAGTGCCACGCCTGCTGAGTTTGAACTTAGTCGTAGCCCTGATCCAGTACAACAGGTTATACGCCCCACCGGTTTACTTGATCCTAGTATTGAAGTTCGAGCTATTGAAGGACAGATAGATGATCTAATTGCTGAAATTCGTGCCACAGTTACCAGACAGCAGCGGGTGTTAGTCACGACGTTGACCAAGCGCATGTCAGAAGACCTAACAGATTATCTTAAGGAAATTAACATTAAAGTAACTTATCTGCACAGTGATGTTGAGACGTTAGAGCGGACGGATATATTACGTGATCTACGGCTTGGTATATACGATGTTGTCGTGGGGATTAACCTGTTACGCGAGGGTTTGGACTTGCCCGAAGTATCCCTAGTAGCAATCTTAGATGCTGATAAAGAAGGATTCTTACGTAGTGAGCAAGCCTTAATACAGACCATTGGCCGCGCAGCTCGTCATCAGGAGGGCAGAGTACTTATGTATGCTGACAGGGTTACGGGCAGTATGAAGCGGGCTATAGACGAAACCAATCGCCGCCATGCAATACAAGAAGCCTATAATAAGCAACATGGTATTATTCCAAAAAGCATCATCAGATCAGTAGAAAGGGGCCTCCGGCCCGACTTACCCGAGGAAGCCAAACGCGCCAAGCTTGATCTAAAGAAAATCCCCAAAGACGAGTACGCACACTTAATTAAGGATCTGTCTAGCCAGATGGATTTAGCAGCCGCTAACCTAGAATTTGAAAAAGCCGCTGAATTAAGAGATATCATAACTGATATTAAATCAAAACTTTAAACGCTTATGGTATAATCCACTTCATAAGGGAGAAATAGTAATGGAGTCAAAACCCACAGAGTTTGGGCAGGATCAAGCTGCACAAAATCAAACATACTCACAAACAACACAAAATTCACAGTTTGCAGGTACACCAAACGCGGAAGCTACTATAGCGGACCATAACGCATTTAGTAATACTGGCACTACTTCGCCTTCGCCCTTCCAACCATTTGGAGCAAATAGTGCACAAAATACGGCATTGGGATCACCGAAGTTACGATTGCCAAAATTCTTTGCGCGCACCAGAGCATATGTACCCGAATATGGGTTACTGCTAATTGTAACTGGATCTGTAATTGGCCTAGTGAACGCCTTATTTAGTAGTAGTATTAGCTATATTGGCCAGCCAAAACCAAAAGCTCTTTGGGGCGGCGGTTGGCAATACACATATTCTTTGAGCCTATTGGCCTCAACCTTAGTATTAATTCCGGCCCTGGTTTTTCTTACCAAGCGTATTAAAGGATCAGAATCAGATGACCCAAATGTTAAGAACATAAGTTGGCGCAAAGGATTTCTGGGGTTCTTCCTTGTCGTTATGGGTCTCACGATCCTATGCTACAGTACAGCTTTTGTCTATCAAGTTGTTAGCCAAATAGCTGGAGCTGGCCTGGTAAATGCCCAAAAAGGACTTTGGAAAAACTATGTTAGAGATATTTTTGCCATTTTACTGTTTGGCATAACAGCATGGCTATATTCAACAGACTATCGTTATGTGGGAGAATCGGACAGTAGTCGAAAGATACTAGCCAAAGTTCATAGATACGGCCTTACTGTTCTTGCTATAGTGCTTGCTATTTTATTTAGCTCAACTGCTCTCAGTGCGCAACGTAATGACTTCATCGATAACTTAATTACTGATGATCTAAACACGATTCATAGCAAAATTGATTCGTATGAGTCGCAGAAAAATAGGAAGGTTTCATCACTTGGTGACTTAAAATTATCTGACGAAACAACTAGCAGAATTAAAAAATATGACTATGAATATAACAAGACCAGCTCAGGCTATAATCTTTGCGCGGTGTTTAAGACAGATACCAGTGAAGATAAGCCAGATGAGGGAGATAGCACGGGCCTGGAGGGTGCGCTAAATCGTTCATATAATGACTCATCGTACTATAGCCCAGAAAGACCAGACCCATCTGTACATGACAAGGGCAGGGTATGCTTTAAGTACACAAGCCAAGTCTATAACTACAATCAATACGACGATTCAGTTTACGACTATCCCGTTAACTGATTTGGTGCAAGCCAGATTGCTTGTAGTTGTCTAAGCACAACCGTATGACCACTTCATGTGCCTATCTTTCAAGGATGGATCAGATGAAAAACGGCAGCTGCACCCCTACGGGCGTTGTCGGCAACATTTGCAGTAATGACCGCTGCATAATCAATAGCTCCAGTGGTAACATCAATACCATTTTCAATGCGTTGCGCTGCAATATCCCTAGCTACTTTGCCTGCAGTTAGCAGAAGCTCTAAGCCTATTGGCATTGAGCGTACTGTTTCCACCTCCATTCTAGCTAACTCTCGGTGCGGTTGCATTTTTTCAATAGTGCGCCCAAATCATCGACTTGTAAAGTGAATTATTTGAAGAATTTTGACGAGACTGGTGTATATCGTCCTGCTATACTTGTAAGATGACAAAACTATCAGGTACAGACGTCTTAAAATTGGCTCGTTTGGCACGATTGGAACTATCAGAGGATGAAGTTGAAAAGTTTAGGACAGAACTGAGCGATATACTGGGCTATGTCGAGCAGCTCCAAGGAGTTGATGCTAAAGGATTGGAACCCACCTATCAAGTGACGGGGCTTACTAACATTATGCGGCCAGACGAAATAGTTGCTTATGGTCCCAGTCAGAAAGAACTTCTCAAAAACGTTCCAGCTGTTGAAGCTAATCAAATAAAAGTAAAGCGAGTACTTGGATGAGTGTGTGGCCGAGTATTGTGGAGATTGCCAGGCAAGTACAGTCTGGTAGGCTTAAAGCTGCTGAACTAGTTGATCGATCTCTAGAGGCAATTGCCAATAAAAACGACTACAAAGCCATTATTGCCACAACCGAGGAAAGAGCTAGAAAACGTGCCAAAGAAATTGATGAATGTGTTAGAAAAGGTCAAAAAGTTGGCAAACTAGCAGGCGTGCCTTTCATAGCTAAAGATAATTTTTTAGTTTTTGGGGCCGATACGACAGCTGCCAGCAATATTCTCAGGGGCTTTGATGCCCCCTATCAAGCTACAGTGATTGCAAGACTTGAGGCCGAGGGCGCTATTTGTGTGGCCAAGGCTAATCTGGACGCGTTTGGTCACGGGGCAAGTACTGAAAACAGCGATTTTATGGTTACCAAAAACCCACATGATAAGACACGGGTGGCTGGCGGTTCGTCTGGTGGTTCTGCGGCTGCGGTTGTGCTTGATATGGCTCCTTTTGCACTTGGAACTGATACGGGTGGATCGACTCGACAGCCAGCCAGTTTTGCTGGCTGTGTGGGTTACAAGCCTACTTACGGTCTTATCTCTAGATCGGGAGTAATTGCCATGGCAAGTAGTACTGACACTATTGGTACGCTAGCTCGAAGTGTTGAGGATGCTTCACTAGTAATTGATGTTATGGCCGGAATAGACTCACTAGATAGTGTAACTATTGACAAAGACGCGGCCGGCTATGATACAGCAAAGACGGATTATAAACTTAAGGGTAATAGAATCGGTTTAATAAAAGAGTATATGACTGATGATGTTGACAAGGGTGTGCGTAAAGTTATCGGTGTAGCAGTCACCAAACTCAAAAAAGCCGGTGCCGAGATCAAAGAAATAAGTCTGCCATCTCTACCATTATCACTCGCGACTTATTATATTGTCGTTCCGGCTGAGATAAGTAGCAACCTGAGCCGATACGACGGTCAGCGTTATGGCTATAGTTATAAAGATGCAAAAGATTTAGAGGCCAGCTACAACAAATCTCGAGCAACTGGTTTTGGCTATGAAGCCAAGAGACGAATAATGATCGGTACCTATGTGCTTAGTAGTGGTTATTACGATGCTTATTACAAGCAAGCGCAAATTGTACGGACTAAATTAATAAATGAATTTAACAATGCCTTCAAGGAAGTTGATTTCTTGGCTGGTCCGGTTACTCCAACAACCGCTTTTAAAGTTGGCGAAAATACTAAAGACCCACTCAAGATGTACTTGGCCGATGTTATGACGGTTGCTGCCAGTCTAGTTGGAATCCCAGCCATATCTATCCCGGCGGGAACTATCCAAGGGTTACCAGTTGGCTTACAGCTTATGGCGCCTCAGCGTCAGGATAGAGTGTTGTTAGGTCTGGCCCGGGCCAGCGAGGACCTATTTGCATGAATAACAATATGCTTAAAATTGGTATTGCTTTATTTGTAACAGTTATTGTGCTGGCGGGTCTGCGGTGGACACTAAGGCGCCGGCGCAACAAAATTCACCCAGCATACTTTAAGCGCAAATGGTTGGAGTTACAGCGCTATTGTGCTAATCGTGAAACATGGTCACTAGCTGTCACGAGCGCCGATAAACTACTGGAAGAAGCGCTTATGAAACGTGGTATGAAAGGCAAAAGCCTAGGTGAGAGATTAGCCAGTGCCCAACATAGCTTAACCAATAATGATAGCGTTTGGTATGCCCACAATCTGGCTAAAAAGCTTGCCGAAAATCCAACACTTCGATTACGCGAAGCTGACGTCAAAAAAGCACTCATCGGCGTCAGGCAAGCTTTGCGAGATCTGGAGGTTTTGCATGGTAAGTAGTAATAGCCAAACAAAGTACAGACCAAGTATTGGTATTGAGTGCCATGTACAGCTCAAGACCAAAACCAAACTATTTGCTGCAGTCGACAATGATGCACGTGATGCAGAGCCCAACACACTTATTAGCCATATCTGTCTGGGTATGCCAGGTGCCTTGCCAGTACTAAACGAAAAGGCCGTGGAGCTAGCTACTAGAATGGCCTTTGCTCTTAATACTAAACCGCAAACATATAGTTTCTTTGAGCGTAAGCACTACTTTTATCCCGACTTGCCCAAAGGATATCAGATTAGTCAGCTTAATAAACCAATTATTGTTGGCGGTACAGTTAAGATTGAAGACAACTCCAAACCCATTAGGATCAACCGTGTACAAATAGAAGAAGATGCCGGCAAGAACACGCATCCGAACGGAAAAGACTATAGTTTGGTTGATTTAAACCGAGCCGGGACACCGCTACTCGAGATTGTGTCGGAGCCAGACATTCATTCTGCGCACGAGGCCAAAGCTTATGTACGTGAACTCTATCTGCTAGTCAAATATGCTGGCATATCCGAGGCCGATCTTTATTATGGCAATATGCGTTTTGATGTCAATGTCAGCTTGAGTAAAGATGACAAAATACTTGGTACTCGCACCGAAACTAAGAACCTCAACTCATTTCGTAGCGTAGAAAAAGCAGTGGAACACGAGATCGAACGCCAGACTGAGCTACTTGATAAAGGTCAAAAAATCGTGCAGGAAACACGTGGTTGGGACGATGCCAAGCAAAAGACCTTTAGCCAACGCGGCAAAGAGGAGGCGCATGACTACCGTTATATGCCAGAGCCAGATATTCCACCGATTCAACTTAGTAAAAGTTACATTGATAAAATCGAAGCAGAAATGCCAGCACTGCCAAGCGAGTGGCGCAAACGTTTGCAGACACTTGGTCTTGATAGCAGTTATATTGACACTCTGTTAGAAGCAGAAGTAGAGGATGAACAGTATAGCTATCTGGGGCTCATAGAAGATAATTTAAAAAGGCCAGGAATGGCTAAACAGCTAGCAAATTGGTTCGTGAATATCGAGATCCCGTTGCGTAGCCAAAATAAAGGAAACGGGCTAATTAAAGATATTGATCGAGCAGAGATATACGAAGAAGTCTATAAGCTCACACGTGCCAACAAACTTAGTTCAACCAATGCAAAAAGTTTGCTGAGTAATGTACTAGAGAATGGCATTAAGCCAGATAGTGTTGAAAATTATGCTGAGGAAGGTGGATATATACAGGTTTCCAATGAAGCCGAGATTGCTAAGATCGTAGAGATAGTAATAAAAGAAAATCCTAAAGCAGCCGAAGACCTAAAAAAAGGTGAAGTTAAAGTTATTGGTTTTTTGGTCGGACAAGTCATGTCCAGATCTAAAGGTCAAGCCAATCCAGGACTAGCTCAAGAATTGATCAAAAAATATCTTGGCGTATAATACAAGTATATGAGCGAACAGATAGGCATTGTCAGTGGCGTGCACATGTTCCCTATTAAGTCTGCTCAAGAAGCAACTATTAATGGACAACTACCCGCTGAATTAACTGTTGGAGAAACTGGATTTGTGCACGATGGTTTTGCGGATAGGGGCATTGTGATTGCTGGAGCAGATATGTTATTTGCCTCGCAACGCGGGTGGGATAACATTGATACCGAGCACGAGCACAAGGGCTATCCAAAAGACTCGCGTCTAGCTACGGTAGCTGTTGATATACGCGGTGATCATCTTGCTGTTACCATTCCAGGCCAAGGTACACTTGAAATCGGTAAGCCAGACACATCTATACCCAGCGAGGAAGTGGAGATGTTTGGCAATCCATTCTATGGGTTTGATATGGGGCAGGAGGTTAATGGTAGATTCTCTAAATTGCTCGATCGCGAAGTTAGGCTCTTCTGGGTTGACGAAACAAAGCCTAGGATTATTGGTGATGAGAACTATCATCGAAGCGATGCAGTCAATAGAGCTGCCGGTGCTGATGGGTTTCCGTTCTTGATAGCAAATCTGGCCTCATTACGTGATGCCCATGATAAAGCAGAGGTGCCACAAGGAACATTACCGATAGCTGCCTACAGGGCCAATGTTGATATGGATACGGACCAGCCCTGGGTAGAAGATAAGGTTAGGGTGGTCAGAATTGAGGAGTTTGCTGGCTATGTTGTTAAAGCCTGTAGCCGTTGTCCTATCCCAAACCAAGATCAGACAACTGGCGAAACACATGGACTATCCAATAAATTATTAAGGTCTATTCGTATGGGGCGCAGAAGCGACCAAGATCCAATTAGCGCAAAAGCTAAAATACACTTTGGCCAAAATGTAAATCATAGAGTCGCTAGCGTTGGTTCTGTTGTGTCAGAGGGTGACCCAATTATTGTTGAGGAGTGGGGTGAGCCAAATTTTGTACAAAAGATAAGAGATTAGTTTATGCTAATTGTGCTGCGGGAATTCCGACAAGTGGCGCTAGACTACTTGGCGTCTCAGTCATATATCTGGCAAGGTAGATCTTGCCAATATGGTTATATACACACTCTCCAGTATCTGGTAAGCGGTCAGCATCAATAATTGCCATGTCGCGGGCGAAGAAAGTGCCCAAAACATGGTTCACCTTGTCTTGATGTTGTTTTAAGGACAGGTGTTCTTGGTCTAGGTTCTCATCTTCGCGACGAATACTTTGAGCATTTGTGGCCATCTGCCAGTAGCCGAATTCTTCGCCGTACCAATAGCCATCCCAAGTATTGTGGAGATCAGCTTGAACCACTGCAATATCATTTGGCTTGTCGGGATCCAGCTCAGCATAAAGTCCTGTGGCTAGCGTTCCTGAACGGACAACCACAAGGTCATCACATCCCATTCCACGTCTTTCTAGCTCAGGTGTAATTAACCCCACTGTGCGCTGCTCTTTACTCCCGTCTCGATCTTTATTTAGTGGTTCAGCTATACCATGATCGTGACCCAACACTGTGGCTCCAGTTGCTTTGTAGTTCAGTGGCACTCCATAGCTCTCATATCTTTGCCACTGACGATGTAGGAACGCGGTACTAGAAACAATATGGTTCTTATAGGTATGAAATACAAGCTTAGGACTCATGAGCCCTTCCTGGGCGAATGTAGCAAATGAAGCCAAAAAAGCCGCTGTTTCTGCTGATGCCGGACCAATTGCTGAATGCATATTTTGCCAACTATACAACTGATATCATAAAAAGTCCACACGACGGTGTTGTGCTACAATCGAAATATGCAACGAAAACCAATACGCAAGGCTGTGATTGCGGCTGCCGGGTTTGGCACACGCTTACTCCCCCAAACAAAAGCTATGCCCAAGGAAATGTTGCCACTGGTAGATAAGCCCATTATTCAATTTATTGTTGAGGAACTGGCCGATGCGGGCATAGAAGACATAGTTATAGTGACCGGTTATCATAAGCGATCCATCGAGGATCATTTTGATGGTATTAGCGCTGATCTAAAGGCAAATCTTGAACAAGCACACAAAGAACAGCTACTCGAAGAAGTTAAAAACATTTCAGAACTGGCCAACTTTGCATATATACGCCAGAAGGGTCCATACGGTAGTGCTACGCCTATTATGAATGTAGCACACCTTATAGGTGACGAGCCGTTCATTTTTACCTACGCTGATGATATCATCACTGCCAGCCCTAACAGGTTCAAACAGATGATAGATCTATATAATGAACTTGGCGGCAGCATATTGCCCTGTATTCGCGTTACTAGGGACGAGGAATATGAGAGTTATGGCATGCTGGGTGGCGATGTAATCAGAGACGGAGTCATTAAAATGAATAGTTTGATAGAGAAGCCCGGCCGAGCTCAGGCTCCATCAGACATGGCCAGTATTAGCGGCTATCTATTGACACCAGATATTTTTGACTATGTTGAGAAATCTTTATTACGGCTGAAAAATGATGAAGAATTTTATTTAACAACGTATGGGCTGCAACCAATGCTAGATGACGGAAAAGCTCTGTACGGATGTGTTTTAAAAGATAGTAAATATTATGATACTGGGACTAAGCTAGGGTATCTCAAAACCGTTGTAGACTTTGCCTTACGGCATGAAGATATCAGCCAAGACTTTCGTGAGTACTTACATAACATTGTCGATTCGCCATGACTTGTTGAGTGCGGTCTTGTAATATACACTACTAGTATGGAGACTGCGGCCTATCTACTCTTGATTATTGTTTCTGCGACTTTGTCTGTGTTTCTAATAGCCGCTATTATTGCCCTGGTTAGAGTCAATCAAATACTCGGAGATATGCGCCGTATTGCAGCTAAGGCTGAAAAGATCGCCGATAAAGCCGAGGCAGTTGGTGAGTTTTTTCAGAAAACCGCCGGCCCGGCCGCGGTGGCCAAACTTGTTTCTAATGTTGTCGAGTCTTTTAGCAACAGCAGGCACGGTAAGAATAAGTCGCACAAAGAGGAGAATGAAACATAATGAAAAACTCAGGTAAGAAAATAGCCATAGGTACAATTGTAGCTGGAGCGGTTGGCTATGTAGCAGGAATTTTAACGGCACCAAAAAGTGGCAAAGAAACACGCAAAGATATAGGTGACGCGGCAGTTAAGGCCAAAAATGAAGCTGAACGAAAACTTAAAAAAATGCATAGTGAACTTTCCGGTCTCATTGATCAGTCAATGCTTCGATTAGCCAAGCTATCATCAGAAGCCAAGAAAGATTTTGCAGCGGCTGTCGACAAGGCCCAAACAGCTCGTGAGAAAGTTCGACAGATTTTATCTGGATTTCATGAGGGCGACGCTGATGATACAGATCTACAAGCAGCTATCAAAGAGGCCGATCAAGCCATTGCTCATCTTAAAACATTTTTAGCAAAAGATTCTTCATCCAAAACCTAGCAGAAAAGTTAGGCATATCATTACTGTTGGTAGCTATGTTCTATTGATTTTCACATAGGTATAAAATTGATTACAATAGTCTGAGAAAGTAGTGAGGGTAGATGGCAAAAAAAGACTTACAGTTTAGTGATTTTGTGCATCTGCACAATCATACGCAATATAGTTTGCTAGACGGACTAACCAAAATTCCAGACTTGATAGATGTGGTTAGGCAGATGTCTATGAACAGCATTGCCATAACAGACCACGGTACATTATCTGGAGTTATTGAATTTTACAAAAATGCCATAGATCAAAATATTAAACCAATTATTGGCATTGAAACATATGTTGCAGCACGAGAGCATACCGACAAGGATCCAACAAAAGACAAGACACCGTTCCACCTCATTTTGCTTGCCATGAATGACAAGGGATATCGTAATTTGTTGCAGTTGAGTACCATAGCTAACCTCGAGGGTTTTTATTATCGGCCAAGAATTGATCGTGCCTTGCTCAAAAAATACAGCGAAGGATTGATTGTGTTAAGTGGCTGTATAGGTGGTGAGGTTGGCGATGCTTTGCGTCAGGGCCAGTACGAACAGGCTAAGCAGACTGCATTATGGTATAAGTCAATCTTTGGCGACAGGTACTATCTCGAAGTTCAAGATCATGGGCATCCTGACCACCCCAGCCACTGGGCTGAGCAAAGGGAGGTAAACGAGCAGATCTTTAAGTTAGGTAAGGAGCTAGAAATCCCTTGTGTCGTCACCTGCGATGCACACTATTTGAAACGTGAAGATCAAGAAGCTCACGAAATCTTACTCTGCGTCCAGACGGGATCATTCTTATCGGACGAAAAGCGCATGAGTCTAAAAAATTTTGAGCTGCACGTTACTGACCCCAAACAAATTATTGAGCGCTGGGGCAGGGACCATCCAGAGGTTATCACAAATACCAAATCCATTGCTGACCGCTGTGATGTCAAGATTGAGCTAGGTAACATTTTGATTCCAAAATTCCCAGTTCCGAGTGGTGAATCTGAAAAATCCTATCTTCACCAACAAGTTTATAGAGGACTGGCTTGGCGCTATGGCGGTAAATCTCTGGAACAAGCAAAGACATTAACCGTCAAACAGGCCAAAGAGAGTGTACCAGAAGCAATCCTAGAGAGAGCCAATTATGAACTAGGAGTAATGGATCAAATGGGCTTTAATGGTTACTTCTTAGTTATTGCTGATTTTGTCAATTGGGGTAAAGACCAAGGTATTGTCTTTGGCCCGGGACGGGGTTCAGCTTCTGGCTCAATTGTGTCATATGCACTTAAAATTACGGAGCTTGACCCTCTAGCTTACGACCTTCTGTTTGAGAGATTTCTGAATCCAGACCGTATCAGTATGCCAGATATCGATATCGACATTCAGGACAATCGTCGTGATGAGGTCATTCAGTACTGTGTTGAAAAATATGGAACCGATAGGGTGGCCAATATTGTGACTTTTGGACGGATGGCTGCTCGTAATGCGGTTCGTGATGTTGCGCGGGTGCTCCAGGTGCCTTATGCCAATGCCGACCGACTTGCCAAAATGATCCCGCCACCCATCCAAGGACGCCATATTCCGCTTAGTTCATCGCTTTCGTCGGACAGTGACCTAAAGCACGAGTACAACTCTAATGAGGAGTCAAAGAGGGTTTTTGATCTGGCCATTCAGCTTGAGGGCACTATTCGCTCGCATGGTGTACATGCTGCTGGAGTCGTCATTGCACCGGATAACATTGTCAAATTCGCTCCGCTAGAAATGGCCCAGAAGGGTGTGGTGGCTACTCAGTATTCGATGGGGCCGATTGAAGATGTTGGCTTGCTGAAAATCGATTTTTTAGGTCTTTCTAACTTGACGATTATTAAAAATGCCCTTCGTATCGTGACCAAGGTTCATTCTAAAGAAATTGACCTTGAAACCCTTCCACTTAATGATGCTAAGACTTTTGAGCTTTTCCAAAAAGGCGACACGACTGGGGTTTTCCAATTTGAGTCGGCCGGCATGAAGCGTTATTTGAAACAACTCAAGCCAACAGAATTTGATGATTTGATTGCAATGAATGCGCTTTACAGACCTGGTCCTATGCAGTGGATTGATGACTTTATCGCCCGCAAACACGGCGAACGTGAGATTGAATTCTTGCATAAAACTATGCAGCCGGCACTCCAGTCAACTTATGGGGTGATTGTTTATCAAGAACAGGTTATGCAGATTTCTAAGGAGATGTGCGGTTTTACTGGCGGGCAGGCGGATACTTTAAGAAAGGCAATCGGCAAAAAGAACCCCGTGGTTCTTGCTAAGCTCAAAAATGATTTTATTGAAGGAGCTATTAAGACAGTAGATGCCGGCAGGCCGTTGATGGAAAAGTTTTGGAAGCAATTAGAAGCCTTTGCGGCCTATTGTTTTCCTAAATCCCACGCTTCTTGCTATGCCATGATTGCCTATTGGACTGCGTTTTTAAAAGCAAATTATCCAGTGGCTTTCATGGCTGCATTAATGACCAGCGATTACGACAATAACGATCGACTGGCAATTGAAATAAGCGAGTGTGAACATATGGGGATTGTTGTGCTGCCCCCCGATGTCAATGAATCATTTGTCGAGTTTGCGGTCGTGCCGGGTGAGGATAAGATTCGTTTCGGGCTTAGTGCGATAAAAAATGTGGGTAGCGGAGCCGTAGAGGAGATTCTCCGTGCTAGAAGCGATGGCGGTCAATTTAATAGTCTTGAGGATTTCTTTAGTAGGGTCAATACTCGCCTAGCCAATCGCAAAACTATCGAAAGTCTGGTTAAGGCTGGTGCTTTTGACCGTTTTGCCGACAGGAGTATATTACTAAACAATCTTGAAAACCTTCTAGGCTATTCTAGCCGGTTACAAAAACAAATAGATAGTGGCCAAACAGATCTGTTTGGTATCACCGCAGAGTTACCCAGCGATCTTAACTCTAAAATACCACTAAACATGCATGGACCTGCTTACCCGCTGCGCGAACAACTGCAGTGGGAAAGGGAACTGCTTGGCATCTATTTGTCGCAACATCCTTTGAAGGAATATCAAATAGTACTTAAGTCAAGGGCTACACCGCTAAGCAAAGCAGTAAAATCTACTGAAGGTAAACGACTGACCGTTGGCGGCATCATCAGTAGTTTACGTGAAATTACCACCAAGAACGGACAGAAGATGGCCTTTGTCCAACTTAGTGATGACAGTGGTGTTATGGAACTGGTACTATTCCCAAAGATATTTGAACAATCTAGAGATCTTTGGTACCCGGATAAGGTTATCTTGGTTGTTGGCAAGATAAGTAATCGCGGACAAGGTGGTACAAATTTGGATGAAGCCAAATTGATTGTAGATGAAGCTTCTGAGATAACAGTTGATGATATTGATGCAGCAGCACTTTCTATTCCTAAAGAAACTGAAGCACACTCTACACGCCAGCAACCTAAAGAAATCACTGACACAAAATTACCAGAACGAGTTTATATCAGATTAGAGGATAGCAATGATCAAGATAAGTTAGTATCACTCAAGCAAGCAATAGATCAACATAAGGGAGAAACTGAAGTTGTGCTGGTTTTGGGCGCTCCGGATTCCAAACAGATTATTAAGCTACCTGTTCGAATGCAAAATAATAATGAGTCATTAGAACTATTGAAGGCTCTGGTTGGTAAATCCAACGTCAAAATTAAGTAGTACCATCTTTGCCTGATCTTGCAATAAACTCAGTAATCTAGTTTACTGGTAGCTTATTATGAAAAAGGGAATAGATTACGCCAGCTCTCGCGAAAAGCGGAACTTTGATGTTGCAGTATCCTCGTTGTTAGTACCCGGTAAAAGATGTGCTGAGTTCGTTATAGGATACTTTATGGAGCGAGGTGAGTATTCTGATCTGTCGCCAATACTTAGGCAACGGCGGATGGGCTGGAATAATAGGATCTTTGAGATTGAAAAGTTCCAAACCCTCGACACCGATACGCATCAACCGATTAATAAAGTAGCCAAAGAAATGCGTAGGCTAGGGTTAGATGAGCTTGCACAAGTAGAAAATATAAAAGCTGGCGACATGAGCTTTACGGGACCGAGACCTTTGATTGTTTCAGAGTATGAAGCAATAAGAGATGGACTTCCCGAACGACTCGGCCAAAGATGGGAATCGGTTGTGATGACCATGAAACCTGGTTTGTATAGTTCGTATGGCATCTATAGCCATGTCAGGGAAATGGCTGACCCAAATGAGCCAGAAATCAGGGCTGAGATGGACATCAAAGATGCCGTAGACGTCTCTGTTGTTAATGATATCGCATTAACGCACAGATTTATTAGTGCGGCACTAACACGCAGACTAAAGTAATTATTGACCACATTTTGGGCAAAGATAGTTTAGTGTCAGGTGTGTATTTCAGCGAATAAAACCAGCCGTGCGGCTGACAATAAAGCATAGCCCCATAAGGCTTATGATGGTAACATCAAAGACCATGTGATGCATAACATATCGTTCGCTCTTTACCAGTGCTCGGCGCAGGCCTAATCCATGTTTAAGTATCAGAGACAAAAGACTAATTACAGCAACTACTGTAACCGCACTAGCTGCCCAAGGAGCCGAATCTCCCAATAGCATTTGTAAACGAGAAACTCTCTTGCTTGGCGGCTCAACAGTTGCCGAGGCTTTGGGGGTTGTTTTGTTGGTTGGTGAAGCAGCTGCTTTAGGGGTTGAAGTTTCTGTTGTAGTAGGAACTGGCGCAACAGGCGTTGGCGTAACAGTCGGTGCAGGAGTAGATGGCTGTGCCGGCGCCGCACTGACCGGAGCGACAGGTGATGTAGTAGTTGCCGACGCAACCTGTGGCGAACCGTATTCTGCTACGACCACAGTTTCTTCACCGTCACCGTTAAAGTTGGCAGAGTTTGCAAAGCCAAAACCAACCTCCGTATAGTTAGTGTTAAGGATGTTAGCCCGGTGACCTGGACTGTTCATCCAGCCCGCCACAGCATCAGCGCTTGTCAGGTAGCCGTAAGCCAGGTTTTCGCCCGCAGTCTTATAGTTATAGCCGGCGTTTGTAATAACAGACCACCAAGGACTACCGTCAGGGGGATTGTGTGACCAGTAGTTACGTGCCACCATATCATTAGCCTTTGCTTGCGCGGCGCTCGTTAACTGGCTATTAAGAATAAGCGCAGCAATACCGTTGGTTGTTCGTTCTTGATTGGTGGTGGTTAATAGATCTGACACGCTTACACTGGTGGCATAAGACAGTACTCCACGAGCGGAGCCGGATTTACCATAAATAGTAAACAATAAGCCCGTCAGTATAATCAGGGTTAGAGGTATGTATGGAGAATAGACCTTCAAAAAGTGTCTACTGCGCTTTTGATGATGGCCATGTCTTTTGTTTTTGTGCGCTCGATGCGGAGCAACCATAACTTGATTAACTTTAAACGAATTCTTGGGACTTTGCAACTAAGTCAGTTGGTGAAATATGCAATATGATACAAAGCCATGGCGGCGGCCTGCACCACGTTGAATGATTCTTTTTGTCCACGCATAGGGATTTCAATAACAGTATCTGCTTGTTTTATTATCTCTGGCTCAATGCCTTCAACTTCGCGGCCAACAATTAAAGCTGTTTTGGCTTTTGGAACATATTTTGGTAGCTGTACTGCGCTTGGGTCTTGTTCTAGGGCACAGATTTCATAGTCGTCTTTACTCAGGCTACTGATTATTGAGCCAATATTATTACTATGCTTAATTTTGACTAATGCCTCGGCGCCAAGAGCGGTTTTTTGAATTTGATAATGTACCTTAGCTGACTCGTGCGGCAAGCGTGTATCGTCCTCAATCTTTGGATAGGGTATATAGCCGGTTAAATAGACATGTGTTATTCCCAAGCCCTCAGCTGTTCTTAGCAGTGAGCCAACATTGTGCGCACTGCGCAGGTTGTGGGCGATTAAAATTATACTACGCATTGCCATAGCTTAAGGCCAAAAGTTAATTATACAAAGCCGCGAAAGAGCCACTTATTGCTTTCAGCTCACACATGCTTATGCTTTAATGGTTGTATGAGTGTAGACGCCAGGTTCGATGAAGAACAGGCCACCGCTAGGCGTGCTAAGATACTTAAGGTTGCCTATATTGACACGTCCAGAATAGTCAACAAAATACTCTATAAGCAACTTTTGACCAACAATGAACTCTATGGCTTCAAAGTAGTACCCCTGCGGGCGGATGCTCACAACATTATGTTTGGCATCACCAATATGACAAGTCAGCAGACTATGGTTAATCTTCGCCAGCGCTTTAGCGATCAGCAAGTTAGTTATTCGTTGATTTCTGATAATGGTTATAGAGAGTACATGCGGCTTTATGACCCCCCACAAAAGGTTGTCTATCAGGATATTGAGATCAGTAAGGGTAGTAATGTCGATGTCATAGCAGAAGTCTCCAAAATGCTGGAACAAGTGCATTCTGATGATATGCTAGCCTATTTGGTACAGCAAGCACATAAACTCAATGCTTCTGACATCCACGTAGAGAATCAAAAAGAGTCAGTACGTATAAGATTTAGGATTGATGGCGTCCTGCATCCAGTAGCGCGCCTAACAAAGGATAAGAACCGCATGCTAATTGCTGCCGTTGCTAGCGCTGGCAACATCTCTACAGCAGCCAATGAAGCTCAGCAGGGGCATATATCAGAACATGTCCGTATGGCTGAAGGAAGTGAAATAGATATAAACCTTAGAGTAGAGACCGTCCCGGCTGTTAACGGTATGGATATTGTAATGCGTTTGTTTAACCTAGACGACAGTATGTTTACGCTCGATAAGTTAGGTTTATCGCCAAGAGAAAGAGCGGTTGTAGAGGATATTATTCGGCGCCCTACTGGTCTGGTACTAATAGTTGGCCCAACCGGATCGGGCAAGACAACCACACTCTATTCAATACTTAACTCGCTCAAGAGTGAAGAGCGCAAGATTATAACCGTCGAGGATCCGGTAGAATACCAATTTGACGGCATAACTCAGATATCTATGACATCCAAAACTACCCAAGAAACACATTTTGCCGAAGAACTTCGGGCAATTTTACGTCTTGACCCTGACATTGTGATGGTTGGCGAGGTTAGAGACATGGATACTGCCAAGACAGCTATGCAAGCTTCACTAACGGGGCACTTAGTGCTATCTACTTTTCACGCCGCCTCGGCTTCTGCCGCTCTGACTAGGCTTATGGATGTGATTGGCCAGAATCCCTTGTTTGTAGGCGCTATTCGACTTGTTATGGCTCAAAGGCTAGTTAGGCGGCTAGATGATAAAATCAAGCAGCCGTACTCGCCAGACGAGCCCACGCTCAATCAAATCAGGCAGATTGTAGACTCCTTACCTGCAAATTTTGAACGCCCTGTCCTAGATAACCTGCAACTTTATAGGCCTGGTACATCGGCCGAAAATCCTTTTGGCTATAGCGGGCAAATTGCACTTCGTGAGCAGTTTACGATGGTTGGAGAGGTCAACAATGTACTACGCAAGGGCGGTACTAATCTCACGGCAGAAGAAATCGAGGCGGCGGCAATACAAAGCGGTATGATTACAATGCTGCAAGATGGCATACTCAAAGCCATTGCTGGCCAAACTAGCTTGGAAGAAATCTACCGCGTCGTCGGCTAGCGGAATTTGGTTGTTAGCAGTACAGTATTTCTGGGCGGATAAATTTTATTCGAGCATAAAGAGCTAAAATGTCCGGTCCACAAATTAGATTTTTCAATGAGCCTGATGGTACCTGGAGAGCAAGGAGTTGTTTTGACGATTAACTAAGTTCACCCAATAGGATGTGGTTTAGGTTCTAATTATTGACTATAAGAGGTAAATCAGGTAGAATTGCTTGATCATGTCGTCTGTTATTGCCAAGATTGAGGCCAAGTACAAAAAAAGCCAGGTTGTTGATGTTATGCCGGGTGATACTGTTCGCGTGCATCAAAAGATCCGCGAAGGCAATAAAGAACGTGTACAGATATTTGAAGGATTGGTCATTCGTGCCAGCCGCAAGAAGAGCCATACATCTTCTATAACTGTTCGCAGAATTGCTAGCGGTGTTGGTGTAGAGAAGATTTATCTACTACATTCACCCCTTATTCTAAAAGTTGAAGTTACCAAACGAAGCAAAGTACGCCGTAATTACTTGACTTATATGAGGGCTCGCACAGGCAAGTCAGCCAGGTTAAGCGGCGTAGCTTTTGACCGTGACGCCGTCAATGCGATTCACGACGAACAAGCTGAAGCTGAAGAAGAAAAGCTCAAAGAAGAGACTGCCAAACAAGCGGAAGCCGACGCCGCAAAAAAGGCTGAAGAAGACGCAAAGTTGGAAGCTAAGGCAGAAGCTGCCATCGCCAAGCATCAAGAAGCCACCGACAAACCCGAAGCTGAAAAAGCAAAATAGCTTAATCTAAATATTAGGCGACTTCACTAAGACCAATCTCAAGGGAGTAGAGCTGGCTCATTATGTTATCGCGAGTTCTTGCTAAATAGGCAATGTCAGTGGCAATAGGGGTTGTATCTATAAGAACAACATTATCATCTGTATCCACAATTACATTGTGCCTACCATTAGTATCCGGCAAGAGAGCAGCGTCATAATGCATTTGCCGGGATCTTTCTATAAATTCCCGCAAAGCATCTGGTGCGCCAGGGTGATTTCTGACTAAAGTCTCAAGTTTGGGTAGGTCAACCTCAGGTTGATTGACGGTAAATGGAGCATCTGCGTCAGTGAAGTGCTGAAACGGCTGACGAACTTGAACTGTGTTGTAACCGCCAAAAACGTGAGGGCCAATTTCGACCGACTGTTCAACAGCCGCACCGCCTAGGTAAACTCCCAAAATACTCCCATTGGTCTTTACCTGAGCCAACAGTTCGACTTGAGCATTCGGCGTCATATCTGCACTTTCTCTATGAATCTTGATAGCTTCATCAGTCGAGCGCTCTCGATAAACGGTATATTCTATGCCGGTACCGACGTATTCCAAGCCGCGCAGTCTAGCTATGCCATCCAAAAGATTACTAGCTTGATCTGGTCTGTTGGTTGCAAAATTAAGGGCGACTCTTGCAATACCTCGACGCACAGGAGAGCTAGCCCCCTTAATGTTGGCGACTCTTTCTTGTCGCATGCGCTCATCGTTTTGGGCAGCTATACTATGCTCAAGGATGCGAGCAGTTGAAAATAACATTCGTATATTATATCACGAAATATAAAATTAGCTAGTCTAGGGTACGAACTATTTTAGTCCTGATGACAACTGTTATAATTTGCATATGGTTATCGGTATAGATGAGGTTGGAAGAGGCAGTTGGGCTGGCCCGCTGCTTGTAGTGGCCGCCAGGCAGGTTACCGATTTACCGGCAGGATTAACTGATTCTAAGTTACTAACCATGCGACGTCGTGAGAGTTTGTTTGCTGCCATAACTCAAAGTTGTCGACTGGGTGAGGGCTGGGTGCGGCCGGAAGAGATTGACCAACACGGATTGACACAGGCTATGCGCATTGGTGTTGCACGGGCACTTCTCATGTTAGTAACGCCTTTTAAGGCTGAGATTATTATTGATGGCGCCATTAACTATTGTCCTGCTGAATACTCAAATGTTAGGCCAATTATCAAAGCTGATTTGCTTCATCCTGTAGTTAGTGCAGCCAGTGTATATGCTAAGGTTAAAAGAGATCAATATATGACCAAGATTGCACGCTTATATCCTGCCTATCAATTCGATAAACATGTTGGTTATGGCACAAAGTTACATTTGGATATGTTAAGGCTTCATGGGGTGTCTAAACAGCATCGTCTCTCGTATAAGCCAGTCAAGCAATTTATCATTGAAAGTTAGCTTAGACTAAAACCTAAAAACCTTGCCTACCGGCAGGCAGGTTGTAAACTAAAATAATGACTAATTATGCCGTGGGTCATTTAGCCGAGGAATGTGCCGCCAGATATCTGAAAAGAATGGGGTATGAGGTTGTTGATATCAACTGGAAGACGCGATCTTGTGAGATTGATATTGTGGCTATGCAAAGAAAGAGAGTCTACTTTATCGAGGTCAAATATCGTAAGACCAATAATCAAGGTAGTGGCTTAGAATACATAACCGCCAAAAAGTTAGATCAAATGAATTTTGCTGCTCGTTTGTGGTTATCCCAAAACGATTGGGATGGGGACTACTGTCTTGGCGCGATAGAAGTCAGTGGCCAGGATTTTGAAATAACTAACTTTTTGACTGATCTTTGAAAAACAGTTTAATTTTTGCTTCTTCGCGCTTGCGCCAAGCAACTCGTGCTTCAATATCGGCATAACCAAGTTTAATATTGTGTTCGAGCGTTTTAATTTTTCGCTTTGGCTCAAAGAAGTCACGGTAGCGCTTAGCGCCGGCCGGCGTTGATACCGTACTAGCAGCATAGGTTGGCAAATAGTCAAAGGACTTGCTATCACCCAGCGTCTTTTGGAGCCAATCCCAATTTTTGTACATAAAGTCCCAAGCAATATCCCGGGTATGATAATTGCGCAGGAACATAGCTAACCATCGCATAACGTCCTGAGCTCTCACAAACCCGTCTTTACCAAGAGCCTTGGCAATAATTTGTCTGGCTTCATCGGGCTTTTTGGTGCTCGTTAGGGCTACAGTGATGTCTTGCTGAAGGTCAGGGCTGGCGTTTTGGTAAGCTGTCAGCAGGGCTGGTACGACAGTTTTACTGCCATGCCTAACGGCAGCAATCAAGATCGTGCTTCTAAGCTCTGCATTTATATCGCTCAAGTGTTTCGCAGCTGCGTATCGCTTCAGGGCTTCTTTGATTGCATTCTTGTCCTGGCTAACTGTCATAAGGGCAATCATGGTATGGCGGAGTTGTTTGGTGTTAGGATCGTCTGTTGTTGAATCTTCCCAGCCGAGTTTGCTATACCAATATCTAGCTAGGTTGGTTTTAAACGTGTTAAGTTGTTTCTCAACTATTTTGTTACCTTCTGTCAGCTGATTGGCGGCACCAAGTGCCCTAGCTATCAAGCCCCAGACGCTATCGCGTGGTTCACGTGAGCATTTCTTGATTAAATTGAGGTTGTCGATCAAAGATGAATCACCGTGCCGGGCTAGCATGTACATGTCATTAAGGAGATTAATGCGTGCTTCTGTTGGCACTTTTCCAGACTCTATTAGTTGAGCTAGATAATCACGATGTGCTGGCTCGGTATAGTGTGTTATATATTGTCCGCTGGCATATTGGTTGAGCAAAACATAGCCACTACTCTTTAGTTTGATTGTTGTGCCCATTGTCTCAAATTTGTCAGTCGACGACTCTGTATTGGCCAGTAATGGTATTGGCCACAAGGTAGAGTCAGGCTCACTGTCTAACAAAAATCTTTCTTGCTTTAGTTCTAGCACGTTGCCATTTTGTGAAACATGAACAACGGGCATACCCGGTTGTGTCAGCCAAGGAACCATAAAACTTTCGATATTTTTGTGGCTTGATTCGCTGAGTGCCCTCCATAGGTCATGGCGGCTAGCGCTGCCATAGGCATTGGCCGCAAAGTAGCTTTTGAGGCCTTTGACAAATGCCTCTTGGCCTATATATTCAACCAGCATCTTGATTAGTCTTGCGCCCTTGGCATAGACAATAGCAGGATCAAAGGCAGACTCAATCAGGTCTGGGTCAGTTATCTCAACGCCAACTGGCTGGATATCCTTATAGACGTCTCTTGAGGTAATCAGTGCAATATCACTTGCCGCATAAAGTTCCCATTGTTGCCAGTCGGGATGTAATGTTGCAGGTGCCAGATGTTCCATAAGCCCGGCAAAGCTTTCATTGAGCCACAAATCATCCCACCATTTCATGGTCACGAGATTACCAAACCACTGATGAGATAATTCATGACAAATGACCATGGTGATGAACTGTTCGCTAGAAATGGAGCGATTGTTTGGGTCGGCCAGCAAGGCGGTCTCGCGGTAAGTAACAAGGCCCCAGTTTTCCATAGCACCAGCATCAAAATCGGGCAGTGCTACTTGATCAAGTTTGGTAAGTGGGTATGCAATCCCAAAGTAGTTGGAAAAAAAGTCTAGAGCTCTTACCGCTTCATCTACAGAGTATTGCAACTGGTCTTTTGGTCTGGATATTGCTCCCCAGCTTCGTACGATGATGCCTGCCTTTGTCTTGGCTTCCACTGAATGTAAGTCGCCAATGACGAATGCCAGCAAGTAGGTCGACATCCTGGGCGTGGTCTCAAAAGTAGTCTTAATTAGAGCGGAATTTGCTCCTTTGCTCCTGATAGTTTGCTGTTTTTCTATGGGCGTATTTGATAATACAACTTGATCATTGGGCGAAGTAAGTGAAAGTTGGAAGGTGGCTTTAGCCTCGGGTTCGTCGATGCACGGAAACGCCTCGCGAGCATGCGGAGCCTCGAACTGAGTAGCTAGGATGATCTTTTCCTCGCCTTTATCTGTAAATTTGCACGGATATATCCCCTGCATTACAGTTGTTAGCTTGCCCTTAAATGTTAGCTTAACCGTGTATTTACCGGGGAATAGCATGGTGTCAGAGTGTAACCTAACTTCGTGATAGCTTCTGTGATGATTGATTCGGGCAATTTTGTGAGTCAGATTACCCTTTTTGTCGTTCCTTATAACCTCAGCATTAATAATAATTAGATCTTTTTGATGTAGGGTTAGGCGCTTGGAGGGCCGCCCTACCTTTTGCCCGGTTATAGTAACTGTGCCATTAAAAAGCATATCTTTGACGCTGGGTGCTAAGTCAATCTGATAATGCTCAGGACGAAAATTGTCGTAAAGTTGTCGGACACCTTTGCTCATTTGATGTATTCTAGCACGCGCACTTGCGATTTTGCATGACAGTGAGTATAATAAAGGCTGTAGTAGTCCGGCCGGCAGGTCGGATTTTTTCATGCCAAAGGGTTTGAAAATTGATTATTGCAAAACGTAAATTGGAGTGAAACAACCCATGGAACTTGATATGAAACAACTGGCTTTAGCTGTCCGAGCTATAGCTGAGGAAAAGAACTTACCAGAAGAAACTGTGCAGGAAGTTGTTGAACAAGCTTTAGCGGCAGCCTATCGCCGTGATTATGGCGATAGAGAGCAAGAAGTGCGGGTAACCATGAATCTCAATTCTGGTGAGGTTAAAGCCTACATAACCAAAGAGATTGTAGATGAAGTAACAGACGAGTATATGCAAATTAGCTTGGCTAAGGCCCAAGTAATGCGCAAGAATGCTAAGGTTGGTGAGACTGTTGAGATCGAGGAAGTTGTATCCAGTTTTGGCCGAGTTGCAGCCCAGACTGCCAAGCAGGTTATCTTGCAACGACTACGTGAAGCAGAGCGTGAAATAATTATGACCGAATATGAAGACAAGATTGGTACGGTAATTAATGGAATTGTTGGACGTGTTGAGGGCAATATTGTACGTGTGGAATTAGGCAAAGCACAGGGCATTATGCCCAAGAGTGAGCAGATCCAGGGCGAGCGTTACTACCCCGGCCAGCGCCTAAAAGTTTTTCTTAAGGATGTTGAGCGAGGTTTTCGTGGTCCACAATTGGTGGTCAGCCGTGGCAACACGCAGTTTATAGAATGGCTATTTAGAGCCGAAGTGCCTGAAATGGAAAACGGAGCAGTTGAGATCAAAGGCATTGCCCGCGAAGCTGGTGTGCGTAGTAAGATTGCCGTGAGCAGCACAGTGCCAGGAGTTGACCCGGTAGGTACTTTTGTGGGTGGTCATGGCACTCGTGTTAATGCAGTAATGGGGGAAGTTGGCGAGCAGGAAAAAATTGATATTGTTGTCTACAATGAAGAACCAGTAGCATACATTACTAACGCTCTCAGTCCAACTAAGGTTACCAAAGTAACACTAGACGAAAAGAACAAAAAGGCTGTAGTTATGGTGCCAGAAGATCAACTGAGTATTGCTATTGGCAAAAGTGGCCAGAATGTCCGCCTGGCAAGTAAGTTAAGTGGATATGAGATTGATATTGTGTCTGAGCAAGAAGCTAAGCCAGAGAAGTCACAAGCTGAAGCTAAGGCCGAGGCTACTCCCAAACCCGCACCACGGATCAAGAAAAAAGAACAGCTAGAAAGCTCACTACTGGAAGCCATAGAGGAGCATGGTACGGAGACAAAAGAGTGAAAAGGGCTGGTACGGCCCTAGCTGTCTCCGCAAGTTTATTATCTGGCGCTGCTTGCTCAACATCTAATGAACGCTCCAGATCAACACCAATAGCTATCGAAAACGAAGCTTCGGCAACAACTAATAAGTCCGAAACTTCTACCACAGTTGATGTACCAATCTCACGTAATAATCCTGTCGTAAAAAGACTAAACGATGACCTAAATAGACAAGAGCGTGATATCGAATCCCAAGTTATGCAAGGCCATATTAGAGTAAAAACACTTATTGGTGCCTGTGCACTTGTATTAAACAAGAATAGTAATCATGTTTGGATTATTCCAAACCCAGGCTTAATTGGTGCAAAAGATGAAGCTACAGGCCAGGAAGTTACTGAGGTATTGGCTTATTCGGTTGGTGATAATGGAGTAGTCTATGGCGGTCCCTCTGCGCTAGTAAGCTCGACGAACAGCGTGTTCCATTCACAACCTATTGAATCTGATACTGTGGTTTCCATGCTTGCAAGACCAACAGTAGAACCCAGAATAGTTGAGGCTTCTGGAGGTAAAGGACATACTTTTAAAGACGACAAAACTGGCCAGTTGGTTTTATCGGTTGGCGGAGACAGTATATTAAGAGAAGGTGAAAGTTTAGAGAAATTTGCTAGCGGCAGTATAGCTGGTCTAATCTGCGAGGCAGGTTGGTATAGTGGTGAAAGTTCAGAAAAAATTCAGGTTACCTAACATGAATTAGCACTCTTGACATGCGAGTGCTAATTGCTATTATAGAAGTAGCGGTTATAATCCGCCTAGAAATTTAAAAAGGGAAAAAGAGCAGCCGGAGACTTGGGCTTTGCCCAAACCCCGCGCGATGAGAAAAAACCGTAGGTTTTGTCTCCATTAAGCCTTATGATGCCTTCTAATCCGGACTTTCAAGAGTTTATGAATCATTTAACAGACAATGCCCATCAGAGCATTCGCCACGCCGAGGCCATTGCTAGGGGTTTTGGCAGTGCCTATATTGGCACAGAACACCTTTTACTGGGGGTCTTAGCGCAAGACTCATCAATGGGAGCCAAAATGCTGGGCGGAGCCGGAGTAACTCTTGATAGAGCTCGGCTAGCGCTTAACTTAACACCCAAGACTCTTGTCATTAACATGGGTGCCAAGGGTCTAAGTGAAACTGCCAAGTTGACTCTTAAGATGGCATATGAGGTAGCACAAGATTATAACCAAGAATACTGTGGTACAGAACACATTTTGTACAGCATATTGAACCAAAAGAATGCTCGGGCTACCATTCTGATGCGTGATATGAATATCAATGTTGATAATCTAGTAAATGAGCTGGAGCAGTTCCTAAACCGGCAGCAGTATGATGACAATAGCACAAGTACCCGGCAGCGTGGCAAACGCCAGCGC
>Ga0209542_10003554_pt1 | contig 33251 bp, 41 predicted proteins | sample RifCSPhighO2_01_FD_184028 | JGI IMG/M metagenome (GOLD analysis project Ga0209542, IMG submission 184028) | Soil microbial communities from Rifle, Colorado - Rifle CSP2_plank highO2_0.1 (SPAdes) (version 2) | ecosystem: Environmental > Terrestrial > Deep subsurface > Rock core/Sediment ... | reverse complement strand
ATCTCCGCAGCAAGCTACGGAGTATTCACCGCGAAATTTTTCGCTTTCAGCGACCAACAATTTCAGTCTTTCAAAATCTGCCACAGCAAGCTGTGGGGTATTAAACCCAGATTTAGAAATAAAAAACAAAGGGTTAATTGCAACAATACAGTAAATTTAATTAGTTAAAGAGGCATATAATCCAGTAGCTATAAAAAATATTAATTATTATTTTACATTTAATGATTACACCCTAATACTTAAACTAATCTCCTATAAAATTAACAACTATAAACTAAAGTTCCTTCTGTTTTAACTTTCTTTTGACAAAGCTTTTCAATTCCAGCAATATCTCCATTTCTTACTTTATCTGAAAACTCTCCCAATTGTAAAACATGCTCTAATCCATCAGAATAAACAAAAACAAAATCACCTGGTGTTAAATTACGTTGTCCTGTTTTAACATAACCAATTGCAGAACCTTCCCCTGTCAATGCTCCATAAGCTAAAGGATTTGCAGGATTATTTCTATACTCACTTCTGATTCTTTTTCTTCCATCTGGATTATTAAATCTCTCGCTATATCTCTCATAAATTTCATTATCAATACTTCCTTTGCTATTAGGTCCTTCATCATTTGTTTTAAATTGTAAATTCCCATTAACATCAAAAACAGCAACACCACAATCTGAAATAAATCCGTAGGTCAAAACACCTCTTTGTATTGAAGCAATTGCAGCAACACATCCAAAATAATCATTTTCTAAGTAATCTGGATAAGGATTATACTGCTTATTTAAAGAATCTACTGCCTTATTTCCCCTAATAAATGACTGTAAAACAGCAAGTTCATCTCTATTATTCCGATTAAAACCTTTCATAGAATCAAATGCTTTATCACTAAAAGTATTAGCAGCTTTTTTTGCATCACTTGGCTTTTTATATTTCAAAACAAATTTCACTCCGCCAACAATACTTCTTTTTTCAGGAAGAACAGACATTCCTTTAGGATCTCTTGTTATACCATCAGCTACTACAATTAAACCTTCTCTTTCATCATACCTATATGCATCTTCAAAAGGTTTAGGATTAAATAAACCCCAAACATATTTTTTAGCAACAACCGCATTTATCATAATGTTACTACTCTAAAATTAGTATTTAAACTTTACTAATATACAAAATTTTCTAATGTCCATAAATTTGCTCGCAACAAGTTGCAGGAATAACTAACCTATAGAGAAAGACATTAATAACTTACCAAAATAGTATGTTTTTCTCTATCTATCAAAGGCACAAAAAGGTAGAATAATAGTGTCCTTTGATATATAATCAGATTTTAGATATAATTAATCGTTAAAATATAATTAAGCGAAAATCCAAACGAAATGGGATTTGAGCCATAAATCTCACGAAGTGCTAATGTTCGTTATTAAATAAAGAAATTGCCTAAAATTTCGCTATCTCCGCAGCAAGCTACGGAGTATTCACCGCGAAATTTTTCGCTTTCAGCGATCAGCAATTTCAGTCTTTCAAAATCTGCCACAGCAAGCTGTGGGGTATTAAACCCAGATTTAGAAATAAACTCAGCATAACTCAACCATTTTTTTACACTTTTTAACCAAAATATCCGCTGTTATTCTTTTCAAAAGTATTGCTTTTATTCTTTTTAACAGTTTCAATTACTTTATTAATAACTTCCTTTATACTTTGCCATTCTTCATATGACTTCTTAATAAATTCTGCTTCTTTTTCTTCAGAATAAGAAATATCCAACTCAATTAATTCCATTTCAATATCCATAAACTTCTTATAAACTGTTTCTAAACCTTTTTTGTCTTCTTTTCCAAGCAGCTTAATAACTGAAAAGATAAACATAGGAGAATTAACTGGATTTAATATGGCTTCAACAAACCTCATATAATTTGAGTATCTGTCTGAAATAAACTTTCTTATTTCTCTAAGTAAAAAATCAGTTTCTACATCACTTGCTCTCTCAATATAAAAATCTTCATTTAACTTTTTAAATTCAGGAAGATTATATTTTTCCTTAAACTTTTCGTATTCTTTCTTCACATCTTGCAGAGAAGATTTTTTTTCTTTTGCTTTTTCTTTTACCATTTTTTTGTTATTTGTTTTTTCGAAAAAATAGTTTAGAAAATCTTTTGATTTTCTTTTACCATCTTATTCTCATATTCTATTTATTATACCTTTACTTCTATTATTGACATTATAAAATACATTTATAAAACTAATGATTTACTTAAATTAAGATTATAACTGCCTCAGTAGTTCAGCTGGTTAGAATACCACATTGGTAATGTGGAGGTCCTGAGTTCAATTCTCAGCTGAGGCTTATTACAAATATATACAACTAATTTCATGTAGAGCTATAGTCTAACCTATATTAATATGCTCATTAAAGTTATTAGTTATTGGACACACTCCATAATATTCAGTCAGGATAAATTAAAATTATTATTATTCATTTGAATATGTAATTAAATTTAAACATCAGAATTACAATATTAAAACAACTTACTTCCTCATCAATCTTAAAGCTAAAAATATCAACAAAACCAAGAAAAATGCAAATGCAATAAATCCTGTTACAATTGAAAAAATAGCTAATAATCTGGAAAGTCCTTCATGATTTGTAAGATAATCTAACCCTATAAGAATTAAAGTTAAAATTGCAAATATAATTAGATTAGAAATAACAACATTAATTTTTCTTTTAGTTGAAATTGACTTACTAATATCTACAGATGTTTTTCTTCTATAACTGCTTCTTTTCACTTGCTTAGCTCTTTTAATTTTTCTTGCCCTCTTTTTTACCATATTATTCAATATATATAATGCAACATAGTTTTTAAAACTTACTTTTGTAAAATAAGACAGTGCTTTAAACCTTAAATACACTGAGTCTTAAATAATGCCACCTAATTGCTTACTGCTACAAATAGACCTTTCTTTTAATTAATTTAACAATCCCATCGAGCTTTCAAAATTTATAACTTACTACTTAAAACTTACAATCTCTAACTTTTTTGTAACATTATATTAATCTAAAATAAAGAAATTGCCTAAAATTTCGCTATCTCCGCAGCAAGCTGCGGAGTATTCACCGCGAAATTTTTCGCTTTCAGCGACCAGCAATTTCAGTCTTTCAAAATCTGCCACAGCAAGCTGCGGGGTATTAAACCCAGATTTAGAAATAAATACAAAAATCTAATTTTATCAAGGATAAAATTGCTAATTATTGCTTAGAAACTGATTAAAATTAAATAAATTCAATTAAGAAGAAGTATTATGGTTTAGTGTAGTTATAGCCAACGACATTAGTATTTCCACACTTTGTCGTTGGATAGATAGGGAAAGATTTATGTCTTTCACTATAAATAACAAAAATCTTTAAAATTAATATTCTTCTAAGTAATATCCTTCTAAGTAAAATCAAATTTAATATTTTTGACTGTGAATTTCATGAATTGCTAATATTAAATTATAAAATGGGCTTTATGCCTTTAACTTTTATTTGTAGAAACATTTGTCGGCAGCCATTCTAATTTAACAGCATTTCCAGCAACATTTTGAGAATTAACAAAAAGTTGGTTCAACCATTCAAAATACATTGCTTTGAACATAGAAGCATTTTCTTTTTTATATAAAGCAAGATCATAATTGCTTATTAAAAATAATCCTCCTATAATAAAAAACATTAACAAAACTAATAAGATTCTCATATTACTTGCCTCTTAAATTAGGGCTAAGTGAAGAATTATCAGAATTCCAGTCCATCTTAATTGCATTTGCTGTTATTGTCTTTACGTTTTTAAATACCCCTCCTAAAAAAGTAAAATAGGTTTTAGTTGCATCATTAATTCCAGACATAGTTTTTAAATCAACTTTTTTGTCTTTAAACACAAAATATGCAGTAACATAAAAAAATACTATTAAAAGTATTAAAAATACAGCAAAAAATTTATGCCTAAATCTTTTCATCTCAATTAACAGCCATATAACAATAATAACAGCTGCAACAATAATTAGTGTGATATTCAACGCCATCTTTTCTCATAAAAATAAAAGTATTAGTATATAAAAATCTTTTGTATAATTGATAAAGAATATAAAAGTGCATTTTACCCTGATTTCTTATGGAAATATGATTATTTTTTATGTAAATATCAGTTAAAATTTGGAATTTTATATATAGGGTATTGTCAACTTAGCAGGATATTATCCTTTAATTGATTAATTCTGACAACTGTAAAATTGCACTCCTCACATGTTCGTCGTGGATTTATTAATATATTAATGACATTAAATATCTGTTAATGAAATGAATAGCAACTTGTAAAATTCATATAAAATTTAGTTATATCTCAACAACTTAACAGTATCTACATATAGTTAAATTTAATAATCTGAATATCCAAAACAATATACCAGCCCCATAGTTTAGTGGTCAAGAATATGGCCCTCTGGTTATATAGAGAACTGCATTAATTATATGACATTTTGCATGCTATTCTCTATCTGTATAACTGCAAAGAATTGTAACTTAAACAACGCAGTTATCCATAATTAAGAGAAAGGCTATGACCCAGGTTCGAATCCTGGTGGGGCTATTTTACATATTGCATAGCAATATGTTTTTAAAATCTCAAGACCCAGAGATTTCAATCTCTGAGCCTGGTGGGGCTATTAAAAAGAGGCAAAATGAAAAGGTTATTTAAATTTAAACATCCAAAAACCATTATATTTTTTATTTCAATAGTTTTATCCTATTTGGTATTTACTAATAAATCAGCACTGGAAGTTATTTCAAGATTAAACGAATTAAATTATATTGGAATATTTATTGCAGGGATAATGTTTCCATTTGGTTTTTTAGCTCCATTTTCAGTGGGATTTTTTATAACTTCAAACCCTTCGAATATCTTAACTGCCTCAATTATCGGAGGTTTAGGTGCATTAATATCTAATCTAATCATATTTAAAATAATAAGATTCTCTTTTATTGATGAATTCAATAAAATAAAGCATACAAAAATAATAAAAGAAATTAATCATTCTATAGACAAAAACATCAGTCATAAAATAAAAAATTATCTTCTTTATATCTTCGCCGGAATAATAATTGCTTCTCCTCTTCCAGATGAAATTGGTGTTACAATGCTGGCGGGATTAACAAAAATTAGGCAGGATATTTTTTTAATATTAAGTTTTATTTTAAGTACATTAGGAATTTATCTGATCTTTTTATTAAGTTGATTTGTATCTATAAATAATCAACCTGCTCCAAAGTCGCAAGTCATTTTGGTAAAAAATTAATGTCTTTTTCTATAAGCAAAAAACCTGATGAAGTTAGTTTTGAGTCATTGATTCATGAGCTTACGAATGCAAATGTTAAATTAAATAGTTTAGTTCAATCAACTGACACTTTCAAAAAATTTAAATACTTCCTCTTCTTAAGTCATTTATGGTAGAATCTAAAGAAAAGGAAGTTGGCAGAGTTTCAAGTTATTTTAGTCATGTTAGCGTAGCTGCAATAAAACTTTCAGCTCCATTAAAAGTTGGAGACAAAATCCATATAAAAGGCAACACAACAGACACCGAAGTAAAGGCAGATGAAATTCAAATAGATCGCAAATTAGTAAAATCAGCAAAAAAAGGCGATCATATCGGTATAAAAGTTTCAGATAAAGTCCGCCCTAATGACGCTGTTTATATTGTAAAATAAAAATTTGTTTAAAGACTAAAATATCCTTGAATTTTTTCTGTATAATCAATAATCTTTCTTAACTATACTACTTCTTAAAAATACTTTCTAATTGCTTACTGCCACAAATAGACATTCTTTTAATTAATTCAACAATCCAGTCGAGCTTTCAAAATTTATAACTTATCGCTTAAAATTCAAAACCCTCACTTTTTTGCAACATTAAATTAATAAAGAAATTGCCTAAAATTTCGCTATCTCCGCAACAAGCTACGAAGTATTCACTGCGAAATTTTTCGCTTTCAGCGACCAGCAATTTCAGTCTTTCAAAATCTGCCACAGCAAGCTGTAGGGTATTAAACCCAGATTTAGAAATAAAATAAATACAAAAATCTAATTTTATCAAGGATAAAATTGCTAATTATTGCTTAGAAACTGATTAAAATTAAATAAATTCAATTAAGGGGGAGTATTAGGATTTAGTATTAATAATCTCCAGTTTACAAATCTTGCAAACAAATCAAAAATAACTCAAATATAAATAAGATTAATCAATAAAGAAATTGCCTAAAATTTCGCTATCTCCGCAGCAAGCTGCGGAGTATTCACCGCGAAATTTTTCGCTTTCAGCGACCAGCAATTTCAGTCTTTCAAAATCTGCCACAGCAAGCTGTGGGGTATTAAACCCAGATTTAGAAATAAATACAAAAATCTAATTTTATCAAGGATAAAATTGCTAATTATTGCTTAGAAACTGATTAAAATTAAATAAATTCAATTAAGGGGGAGTATTAGGACTTAGTATTAATAAAGAAAAGAACAAAAAAGGAAGTGAAAAAATGAATGATTACAGAGATTTAGTAATAGGCGACTATAGAGAAATTTTCAGGATTGAGTGATCTTACTTCTATATTTTACATCTTAATTGATAAATTCCAACCATCCCATTTTCTTATTCAATAATTATCTATAACTCCAAATTTTCTGCAAACAGGGCAATCATCAAAATGTCTTGTTGAAGGATGACAAAAAGAAGTATGTCTTATAATATTAACAAATTCTTTGTGAGTCATTTCACTTACATTAATATTATCTTTAATTGCCATTAGTTTATCATAACACTTCTTTCCATGCTCTTCCTGCTCTGAATCTATTTTTCCGCATTTAGCACAAAGATTTCCAAAATACCAGTTTACTAAATGTTGAATCTTCGCCGGTTTTTTAATAATGGTTCTTGTTTCCATTTTTATTTAATATATCTTATGGTTTTATTTCTACTATTAATTCCCCTTCTTTTTGAGAAATGAATACTCCAGATTCTTCTTTAAGGTGTTTCTTTAAATGTGATGAAGTCCTAAATAATTCTTGATTTTCTTTTATATAGTTCTGAATTTCATCTTTAGTATAAACCTTTTTTAAAAAGTTGAACAATGGAACAATAAAGCTCCAGTGCCTATTAAGCAAATCTTTTTTATTCTTAATAAATTTAAATGTATTTTCCTTGTCTATTTGAGACATCCTTTCTAATAATACAACATGAGTCTCAATTTCATCTTTATCAAAATTACTTTTTATAAACTCAAAATCAGCTATCTGAGATGCTAAATAATTCAATTGTTTATTATTATATTTTGTATTTTCATAATTTGAAAGAAGTTTTTTTGCAATTTCTTCATTTCTATACTTATTTTTTATAAATAACTCGACTATATCGCTTAGTTGATTATTTAATTCAGAATATTCTTTAATTGCATCTTCAAACATATCAAAATTTTCTATAATCTTATTAAAATCTTTTTCATAAATAGATACAGATAACATTAGAGTTTTATCATTTATTGTTTTAGCTAACTCTTTTATAAATACTGGTTTTTCATTTATAAAGTCATATATTATATTTTTATTTAATTTATTCACATATATTTTTACTTCTGAAATATCTGGATTTTTTAGATTTAATAAAAATTCAAAATATTCATCTTTAGAAAATTCCTTTTTTATTTTATCCTTATATTTTTTAAACAAATCAGCTTGATTAATTATCTCTTCTCTTAAAGAATCTCTTTTTATCACTTCATTAACTTTATCTTTTTCTAAGGATTTTTTAACAATTATTTCTATTAATTTTTCATTTAGTTCATACAGTCCTTTATCATATTCCTCTTCATCCAAATAATCTTCTCTATAGTTATCTTCTTCACTTCCCCCTTCTAATTTTTCTGCTAAATTATCATAATTGTTATAAATATAATCATGCAACTTCAATAATTGTTGAAAAGAAAAATTTGGGAGTAAAGCATCCGCCTCATTTACTATTTCAGATGAAAAATTTTTTTGGAAAGATTTTATAAAATCACCTGTATTCTTATTTTTTCTAATATTATATTTAATTATCCAGTCTGGATTTTCTTTTAATTTTGACAATATTAATTCCTTAAGTTCATTATTGCTCATTTTATTAAGGCCTTTAATAAAATCCACTGAATCACTAAACAAACCTTTCTTATAATTTAAATAAAGAGCAACTGCATGTTTGCAGTTTGTTCCATAAGGACAAGAACAATTTCCATCAAGAGTTTCTAAATCAACTTCGGTCTTATATGTTCTAGACCCTTCTACTTTTCCATAAATAAAATCTTTAATCTTTATGCAATATTTAACTGAACTTAAATATTCTTTTCCTCGTTCTATTATCTTATCTGGATATTTATTCTCAAGTTTCATTTTTTAATTTACGAACTTTTTATCACTTTTACTCTTCTTTTTACCTCTAAAACTTTAGTTCTTATTAAAAAAGATTACAAGATATTATGCAATATTTTTATTTATTTTATTAATGTCAAATTCTTCAGGATTCCACTTCCCAAGCCATTCTTTTAATTCTTGAACATCTTCTCCCCCTGGATCTTCTCCAGTTTTTAAAACTTCTAAAATTCTTTCATAACCCCCTACTCCTCCACAATCTTCAGGAGGACAAGCTCTTTCTCCATCAATACATTTAGGATATTTATCTCCAATTTGATCCGGCATTATTTTTTCAATAATTATTTCATGTTCCCATGAATCTCCAAAATCATAAACATATTCACATTTTTGTTTTTCTTTATTTAAATATTCATATACCTTAACTTTCTTAGGGTCTAACTCATTTTCTTCTAAATAACCTTCATCTGGAAGAATAATTCTTATATTCCCAAATCTAAATTCATACAGATGGTAATTTTCCCAACCCATTATTTCTTGAATAATCCTATGTAACTTATCAAAAGTCCAAGAATCACTTATTAAAAATCTTCTCCATATCTTTGGTTTAATATCTTTTAAAGTTATTTTAAACTGTAATATATTTGACATAATAATTAGAAGAAAAAATAGTATAAAAATTTATACATTATCCAATTGTATGTTTATTAAATAAAATATAAATGCCCCGACCGGGTGTGGAAATTCCCCTGATTTTATTCAAATCCCATATTGGGCATGGATTTGTGTGCTATGCCCCGGGAGGGGGTTGTGCATTGAATTATTCTTCAAGATTTTTTCTTGTTTTTCCTCTTTTTGTATTCGTTAATGAATGTAAGTCGTCGGAGTTTATTTAGTTTTCTATTCCTTAATTATTTCTTCACACTTGTTGACAAAATCATAAGCATCTTTTTTTATTTTCTCTGCAATGGACTTTGTTGTTTGTTTTGTTATGCTGTATTGAGCTATTTCTCTTTTATGCCTTGCATCAGATAGTTTTTCAATTTCTTCTTTATGAAACATAGCTGATTTAAGCAACAACAAAATATCTTCATCTAAGATTTTCTTTTTAACAAAAAATTCTTCTAAGACGCATAAAGTTGCTGTATGATTTTTACTTCTATAGCCTACCTTAGCCAATAACGAGATTGCAGCAGTATACATTGCATAATATCCTGTGATAACAACCCATTCGTAAGTTGAATAATCTTCTGGGATATTTAATTTTTTTCTAAAAGGTTTATCATTTTGAAATTCATCCAATATTTTTAATGTGATAAGATTATTTTTCGCTTTAGCTATATATTCATTTGCTAATCTTTTAACACTTTCATCTTTAATTAAAAGTTCTCTTTTAATGTAAAAGTTTACAGATCTTATCATTTTAAGTAAGCATTATAATAAAATAACTCATACCCTTTAAAGATTATCCCATACTCTACTAAATCATCCCAAAATTGTTTATTCTCGTCTTTAATTTTTGCAAACTCTGTTTTTGATATTACGACTGGAGCAAATTCGAGGTTTGTTTTGTATCTTAGTGATTTTATTTCGCGCTCAGTCTTAGTTTTGTTAGAGCTGACACATAGTACATCAATATCACTTTTTTTCGTAGAACTTCCTTTAGCATAACTCCCAAAGATCGATAAAAAATCAATATCTCCTTCCTTGATTTTTGATAAAGCTCTATAAATATTTCCACATTCTTCTTCAAATTTTTCTTTTTTTTCATTTGCATAAAGAATAAAGGATATTCTAATTTTCTCTTTTGAAAAATCTAATGAATAAACAAGTGTCTTTCCAAACTTTTTTTCAATAAGTAATTTTTTATCAACTAATTGTTTTATTATTCTGTGAACAGGTTCATAAGACAATTTAGTCCTTTCTTGAATTATCTTTAGTGTAATGTCTTTTCCTTCTGGGAAAAAACTGCTTAATACTCTTAATTCATTTTCTGATAATTTGTTTGTTTCTATCATTTTGTATTCTTGTTTATCCAATAATATTATTGGTATACCAATATTTATAAAACTTTCTATTTAGAAGGAGTTAGGGGGTTGCTAATTCTTGTTCTTTCCTCTTTTTGTATTAGTTAATGAACATAAATCGTCGGAGTTTATTTAGTTTTCTGTTTGGCAAATTAAATAAATACTTAAAGTTATAGTCTCTACTTTTCTAATGGATAAGAAAAAAGAGCGGGTTGCGATTTTTATTGATGGCAGTAATTTCTACCATAGTTCAAAGAAATTAAATGTTGTTGACAAAATTAATTTTCAGAAGCTGATTAATGAATTAATTAGGGATAGGGAACTTGCCAAGGCGTTTTATTATAATTCTCCGTTAGATATTAGCGTTAATCCTAAAATATACTGGAAGCAGCAAAAATTCTTTGATATGCTAAGAAAAATTCCCAAAGTTGAAGTTATATTATGCAAACAAAGAAAAGTTAAGAGAGATGGTAATTTTGAATATGAAGTTAAAGGAGATGATACACATTTAGTAAGTGATCTTGTAGGTGAAGCGTATGAAAATCTCTACGATATTGCTATTATTGTTAGTGGAGATGAAGATTTTATTTCGTCAATAGAAAGAGTAAGAAGATTAGGAAAGAAAATTGAGAACGCATACTTTAGTTCAAGTTCATCATTTAATTTGAGAAATGCATGTGATCTGTCAGTGCATCTTAATAAGATATTACACAAGATTATTGATTAAGAATATAATGGCTCTGCATTGCCCGAAGACCATACAGAGCATATATCAATAATATATAACAAGAGGAAGTTTATAAAACTTTTGAGGGGGTTTTGCTAATTCTTGCTCTTTCCTCCGATTTGAGCATGATTATTTTTTATCAACACATTCCACCTTCAGGACATCTTGCCGAAGTATCAATTTCAATTAATTTAATATTCAAATCTGCAGGTTCATAATAATAACTTTCTCCAACGGTTATATAAAATCTATCTGAATCTTGCCAGGGTGGGCCTGTTTGATCTTTCTCTCCTGTTCTGACAATAAAGTAAGCTCCTTCGTCATTTTCATTAACTTCATGCATTTGTACTAATAGAACAGGATTTTCCGAGAATGGAAAATTACCATCGTTTTCAATTGTTTTTGTTTCTCCATTCTTTGTTAGTTCTAACTTAATTTTTATCCCACTCCAAACTCCAGAAGAACCATTATTATTTGATTCATCTGAAGCGTTATTGGGAAAGTAAAATGCTACTCCTACTATGATAATAGCAATTAATAATATTACTCCAAAAATTAAAATTGTTTTTTTCATATTTTCACTATTTACAACCTCTTTTTAAATTGTCCTTAAGCTTCAATCTTATTTGAAGTTTATGTTATTATCAGTTATTTCTAACTTTTAAAATTTTACTTTTCAAATCCGTGTTGAGGATTTTCACATCCTTCAATTCACTGCCCCGCCCACGATTCGAATAATCTTTTGTTTATGCTCCAATGGGGCATAGCACATTTTACGCATAAATGCCCCACCGAGATTTGAACTCTACCCTCGCTCAAATCTCCAAAGTTTAAATCTCTCTAAAACTTAACGCCCCCACCGAGATTTGAACTCGGGTCACGGCCGTTCTCTTAAAAGCTTCCAGAAAATCTGAGAAGCTATTCAAAAAATACCTGTCCTAAGAGGACTAAAGTTACTGTCTCATCGACTCAACTTTGGCAATGAGAGGGCCGCATTCTTGGCCTCTAAACTATAGGGGCATCTTTTCTTAATAATGTTCAGTCTATTTAAATTTTTATAAATGTAAAATATTGATATCCTACAACTTATTTTAATTATATATCCAACGATTGTTAAATTTGTGAACATAATCTAAAGCTGTAATCTATCTTAAAATGAATATACTCATTAAAGTTATTAAAATTCACTATATAATTAAATTAAAACCATTGGAGATTATCAATAAAAACTTTCAAGAATATTTTATCTTAAAGCAAGATATATAACCATAATAACAAAGATAATCAAAATTCCAATTGCTAAAAGCCAAACCCAAAAGTAATTTGCGCTAATTGGTTTAACACTTAACTTTACTTGTTCATCCTTCAAATCAACTAAACAAGCTCTTGATTCATCTTCTTCATCATATGAATATTCACATCCGTTTAAATCAACACAGCTTCTTGTTTGAACTCCATTTTCACAAGAACTCCAACCAGAACATTGAAAATTAGGTTCACACATATCTAAAAGATTTGCTCTAAAATCTTTTTTCTTTCCATTGCCATCATTATCTTCATCATCTTCATCTTCTTGACATGAATCAATTTTATCTCCTATACTTGTAAGGTCATTAAATGTAAATTTTCCTTTGTAAAGGCCATCTCTTGTTAATAATCCATTAAGATAATTCTCCAAATTCTTACATCCATTATATTTTTCTACAAATTGGGCAACTACTTGTGAATCAATATTTGCATTATAAGCAACTCTAGAACTAAATACATCAACTATCACTGCTTTATCTTCTATATCTACTTTTCCATCACAATTAAAATCAACTTGATTGCACGATAATTCCTCTTCATCTTCATCATCTTCACAATCTTCATTATCTTGAATCTTATAGACTTCAACAGTTACACTTCCCCTATCATCTTCAATAGGAAGATCATCTATAAATAAGTAAATATTTCCTCCGTCATGTGGAAATGAATAACTATCTCCTTTTCCGGCATCTTCAGCTTCTTGCTGTGTTTTGTAAAGATATTCTCCAATTTTATAAAGAGTTAATTCACCTGTTCTAGCATCATTATAAACAATATTTGCAGTTGATTCCCAATGATATTCATTGCTAAATCCATACTGTCCTTGAATATCTACATTGTCATCTTTCCATCTGCTAAAAGCACCTTCTTTTATTCTTACAGTATAATCTCCTTTTTCTAAATTAATTGGATTAGGCAAACTTCTTCCATATCTTTTTGTTAAAATAATCTCTCTTTCAAATAAATATTCTCCGCTTCCAGGAGTATATACTTCTGTATAAGGCATTGTATCTTCTTTTAAGTTTGAAGTTAAAGTAACTGTTGCAACTTTTTGTTCATTTCCCGCAGAACAGCTTAATTCATTTACACTTGCATTAACATTTGCTATTAAAAACAAAAATGCAAAAACAGTTAAAAATAATTTTATTCTTTTCATATCACCCCTATAAAATGACACTATTTAAATATTTCGGTGATGTATTTAAATATTGCAGCTAAAGATTATTTATTATTATTCATCACTGACAACTCTAAATCCTACGTCTTGTAGAGCCCCTTTTCCAGCCATTCTTTTTGCACTTCTCAAATATAATGGACTAAAATTAAAAGCCCCTCCTTTATTAACTCTAAATGAAGTATCTGTAGCTTCTGGATCAACCCATGCACTTCCATTATTAGGAGCTCCATCATAACTTAAATGAAAACTATCTTCACACCATTCTGAAACATTTCCACTTATATCATATAATCCAAATTGATTAAATATTTTTCTTCCAACTTCTTGAGTTTTATTTGAATTAAAACAGCTCCATGCATAATCAGCTCTTGTCCCTCCAAGTTCAGCAGGGCAATCTTCACAAACATCATCCCATCCTTGTCCATTAGACAGATAAATTCTATCAACACAATCAAGCGAGTCTCCAAAAAAGAATCTTGTTGTTGTCCTAGACCGGTGAGCATATTCAAATTCAGCTTCAGAAGGAAATCTAAAATTTCCTTGGCCTAATTTATTCAATTCATTCATAAAATCTTTTGCTTCTTTCCAACTGACAAAATAAATTGGATTATTGTCTCCTATTCCATATCTTTCAGATGGAGAAGATTTTGAGGGCCATTTACCCATAACAGAAAACCATTGAGCTTGAGTAACTTCTGTTTCACCTAAATAAAAATTATAATTAATAATTACATTATGTTGAGGGTAATCCCAATCATCAGCATATTGTTCATTTGGCAAACCTCCCATTATAAACTCTCCAGAGGGGATTTTGATCATTTTCATTTTTCTGGCATTTTTAGGCAATCCAGGAATATCAACCATCCTAATTTCAAGAGGAATAGCTGTAAAATAAGGTGTGGGAGTAGAAGTTAAAGTTGGAGTGTTTGTAGGTGTTGAAGTTGAAAATAAAGTTTGAGTATTAGTAACAGTAGAAGTTTTAGTGGATGTTCTTGTATTTGTTAAAGTTAATGTTTTTGTATTTGTTAAAGTTGGCGTTTTAGTCGGAGTATTAGTAATGGTGTTAGTTTTAGTTGAAGATAAAGTGGGTGTTTCTGTATTTATTAAAGTAGAAGTTTCAGTCAATGTAGATGTAATTGTGTTAGTCTTTGTGGCAATAGAGGTTGGAATTAAAGTTGATGTTTCTGTATTAGTTGATGTAAATGAATTTGTATTTGTAAAAGTTGGTGTAAATGTTGAAGTTTGAGTTGCTGTCAGAGTTTGTGTTGGTAATTCATACTCGCTTTTCCAATTTTCAATTAAATAGATTAACTCTTCAGAAGACTTTTCTTCTTCTCTATTTCCATTCCAATGATTACTAATGTAAAACAAATCTTCACAATTAATACTTCCATTTTTAGAATAATCAATATCTTCTAAGGTTCTTTCTAATCCAAATGAAGTTGTTGTAAATGAAAAAATACTGGCTGAAGCCAGCAATCCTATCCCTATACTTCTAAAATTCTTTATTTTATTTCTTAACATGTTATCACAATTAAATTATACTTTTTAAGGGTTTTCCCTAAAACAGTATCTCCGATACTTATAAAGAACTATTCTAAACCTAACCTTTATTATATCAAAGGACACTGATATTCTCCCTTTTTGTGCCTTTGATAGATAGAGAAAAACATAGTATTTTGGTAAGTTATTAATGTCTTTCTTTATAGCTTTGTCTATTTTTGAACCTGAAAGGTAAAATTCACTCCTCGCTTAATGCTCGTCGAATTTATTTCTAAATCTGGGTTTAATACCTACAGCTTGCTGTGGCAGATTTTGAAAGTAATCTTTCTCTCTTGAAAATGACTAAAACTCATCAGAGATACTCTAAAAACTCACTTTTTTAAACAGAAGATATTTAATATAAAAATGGATAAACAAAATAAACAAATCGAGAAACTAGAAAAAAGAGTTGAGAAAGTTCAAGAAAAAGTAGATCAGGAAAAAGAGAAAACTAAAGAACTCAAACAAGAGATTTCTAATCTACAAAAAATCCAGGATAAAGCAAAATTATCAGCTAAAGAATTTCATAAAGAGTTAAATAAAGCTCTTAACACTGCTATAATAGCTGCTTTTGGATTTTTAATTGCCTTAGTTTGGAAAGACTTAATAACTGAATACGTCGACAGAATCTCATCAATCTCTCCAGTACAAGGAAAATTAATCAGCGCTTTAATTGTTACATTAATTTGTGTTGTTGGCATATTAATAATGACAAAGGCTTTTCCAATTAAAGAATAACCTTTTAAAAGTTACTTAAGCACTTTTCCTGTTTTAAAACTCCAAAGAACTAAATCAAGTTCGTCAAAATCAATTCTAATCTTTTCGCTGAATTTTTTCATTTTTTCTTCAATTTCCAGATAATCTCTTTTATTTTTTGGAGGAATAGCTTCTTTAATAACTCCTAACTCAAACAAGCAATTAATTATATGTTTATCTAAAATACCATAACCTTTAAACCCAATATTTCTTAAAAAATGCGAAGCTTCTTTATATCCAATTCCTTTAATATTTTCAACAACTTTATCTCTAATGTCAACACTTTTATCATCTAAGTTAATTTTTTTGAAATTTTCTCGTGCAAGAAAAATAAATCTTGCTCTAACATTATAAAACCTGTAAACTTCTTTTAATCTATTAAGTGTCTCTTCTTCACTTCCATCAAAAATAACATCTCCAAGATGATTTATTGTTTTAATTCCAAGTTCAGCAGAAGTTCCAGCAGTTAAAATACAAAAACACAATTCCCTAAATATTTCATTCTGTCCTCTTTTCCCTGTTTTTTCAAATTCAAACATTCTTTGTTTTATAAGTAGCTTAAATTTTTCATAATGCTCTTTTATTTCTGAAATTTGCATATAATTTAAAAACCTAAACCCCTTATAAAACTATCAAAAGAGAAAAATGCCGCAAGCAATAACACATATTTTAATAGGAATAATTTTAATTGAATTATTTAGAGAATATATAATAAAGAGTAATTCAAAATTTCCAAGATATTACATTCTAATTGTAGCTATAGGTTCTGTTCTGCCTGACATAGATATGTTAGTTTTTTATTTATTATCATTTTGGGAATATACTTATGAACAAATTCATGGAACATTTACTCATAGCTTATGGTTTCCAATTATATTTTTAGGGATAGGGCTATTATTTAAATATAATAATTTTAATCTAAAATTTGTATCAAAAAAGCATTTGAAATTATCATCAATATTTTTTATTTTATCTTTAATGAGTTTGCTGCATATAACCCTAGATCTACTGGTTTATAATGTAATTTATCCTTTTTATCCAATTAAATATTTTCCATTAGGATTTAATTTAATAAATTATTTTCCTGAAAATATAAAGGAGCATATCTTCCCAACAATAGATGGAATTCTTCTCTTATTTTGGATCTTATGGATGGAATTTAAGCTTAAAATCAGCAGGTATTTCTAAACGAATATTTAAAAACAGGGTATGTTCACAATTAAAACAGAAAAATGAAAATCGATATACATAATCACATAAGAACAAGAAGTAATTTTCAAGAATATGACTTTGATAGAATAGTTGATACCGTCTCAAAAAGATTAGGATTTAATGGAACTATTGGATTAATTAATATGTTTGGAGAAAACTCATTTAATTATGAAAAAGTTCTTGGATTAAATGGTTATGACAGAACTGATATTGGAAATGCATTTTATGTTCCAGAAAAAGAAGTCTTAGTTATTAAAGGACAAGAAGTACCAACACAACAAGGACACTTGCTTGTATTAGGATTAAAAAAAGGAAAGCAGATAAAAATATACAAATCTCTTGAAGAAACAATTAAAGAAGCAAGAGATGAAAACACAGTTATAATTGGAGACCATCCATTTGGATTAAGTGGAATAGGTAAATACTTAGAAAAAAATCCAGAAATTCTTTTTCAAATAGATGGTTTAGAAGTTCATAATGGAGAATCTTGTTTATGGATTCCTGGAAAAACAAAACCTTATGCAAATAAAGAAATTGCCTAAAATTTCGCTATCTCCGCAGCAAGCTGCGGAGTATTCACCGCGAAATTTTTCGCTTTCAGCGACCAACAATTTCAGTCTTTCAAAATCTGCCACAGCAAGCTGTGGGGTATTAAACCCAGATTTAGAAATAAAAAAGCTCAGGAATTTTATGATAAACATGCAGATTCATTCCCCCATTTAAGTGCAGTTGTTTCATCAGATGGGCATTCATTTAGAGAAACTGGCTCAAGTTATATGGAAATAGATAATTTAGAGATAAATAATAATGAAAGATTAGTCAAATCATTAAGAAAAAATTTAAGAAAATCTTCATATCAACAAAGACATAATTCATATTCAGGAGCCATAGAGCATGTAACTTATATAGCTACAATCCTAGGATTAATGAAGTTAGGATTATATCCAACAGCAGAAAAACAGCAAAGAAACCTTTAAAAACTAATTTATTCTTCAGATTTTCATGAAGAGATCATCACGTAGATGGAAAAAGAAAAGGCAAATGCGTTGGAAGTGGCAACGTAAAAGACTTAGAAAGGAAAAGCACAAGAGAAAAGTAAGAAGAGCTAGAAGCAAATAAATAATCTAATTTTAGACAACAATCTTTATAAGTAATTTTTAACCTTAATAGTTATGAATAGTGAAATATGGACAGAAAAATATCGTCCATCAACATTTCATGAAGTTTTAGGCCAGGATGATATTGTAAAAAGAGTTGAATCTTTTGTTAATTCATTAAATATCCCTCATTTACTTTTAGCAGGGCCAGCTGGAACAGGAAAATCCACTCTTGCATTAGTTATTGTCAAGCAGCTTTATGGAAGCACTTGGAAAGATAATTATTTGGAATTAAATGCTTCAGATGAAAGAGGAATACAAATTATCCGTGAAAAAGTTAAAAACTTCGCAAGAACAAAAGCACTTGGCAGTGTTCCATTTAAAGTTATTTTCTTAGATGAAGCAGACGCCCTAACACAGGAAGCACAGCAGGCTTTAAGAAGAACAATGGAAAATTATTCAGGAACATGCAGATTTATTCTTTCATGCAATTATTCAAGTAAAATAATAGATCCAATTCAAAGTAGGTGTGCAATATTTCGTTTCAAATTATTAGAAAAAAAAGATATTGAAAAAGTTATTCAAAAAATTGCTGAAAATGAAAATATTGAAATTAATAAAGAAGCATTAGAAATAATTTATGAAGGAAGTGAAGGTGACTGCAGAAGAAGCATTAATTTACTGCAATCAACAGCTTCTATTTCTCCTATGATAACAGCAGAATTAATTTCAACAATCATTGCAAGCACAAAACCAAAAGACATACGCGTAGTTTTAGACTATGCATTAGCAGGAAATTTTATAGAAGCAAGAGATAAGCTCTTAGATGTTATGCTAAAAGAATCAGTTTCTGGGCAGGATATTATAAAAGCAATACAAAAAGAAATATGGAATATTCCTGTTGAGCCGGATATTAAAATGAAATTAATTGAAAAAACAGGGGAAGTTGAATTTAGAATTACAGAAGGTTCAGATACATTTATTCAATTGCAATCCCTTTTAGCGAGCTTTGTATTAGCAGGAATTGGAAAATAAAGAAATTGCCTAAAATTTCGCTATCTCCGCAGCAAGCTACGGAGTATTCACCGCGAAATTTTTCGCTTTCAGCGACCAGCAATTTCAGTCTTTCAAAATCTGCCACAGCAAGCTGCGGAGTATTAAACCCAGATTTAGAAATAAATAAATATTAAAAAAAGTTAATTATGTTAATCCAGTTGCTATCAATAAGAATAATAAAATTAAATGCTAATAACAGTTTATAGCCAACGACATTAGTATTTCCACACTTTGTCGTTGGATAGATAGGGAAAGATTTATGTCTTTCACTATAGAATATAAAGTAATCAACAACTATTAAATATTATAGCTGCAAAAATCAATATAAATAAACTAAAATGATAATTCTAAAAAGAACATTTGAAAAAAAATGCAGAAAATTAGAGGAACAGCTTGTAGATATCACTATTTCAAATCCAAGAAAAAAATGGCTTAGAGATTATGTAATAGAAAGTCTTCAAAGACTCAAAAAAGCAGAAAATGAATCAAAGTATTTATTTCCAAAATTAAGATATTTACTTCCATTAATAAATGTAAACCAGCATGATTATTACGAACAGGAATTAAAAGAATTTATAAATCTATATAAATCCATAAACATTCAGAATATTACAAACATGACATGGGTTGAAAAATACAGGCCAAAATCTTTTTTGGATATAAAGGGACAGGATGAAGCTGTAAAAAAAGTAAAGGATTTTGTCAGTAGTTTTTTTCTTAATTCATCAGCAAAATCAAGAAAAAAACAGGCATTGCTTTTATATGGGCCTCCTGGAACAGGAAAAACAACTCTTGCCCATGTTGCCGCCCTAGAAACTAGCTCAGAAATATTTGAATTAAATGCCTCTGACTTGCGTGACAGAAAAAAATTAGAAGAAACCCTAAAGCCGGCAATTGAACAGCAATCATTATTATCCTCAAATAAAAAGAAGATAATTCTTGTTGATGAAGTTGATGGAATTACTTCTGTTGACAGAGGAGGCCTGCAGGAGTTGTTGGATTTGATATCTTCAACAACATATCCTATATTGATTACAGCAAATGATATATGGGATAAAAAATTCTCTACTTTAAGAAGTAAAACAGAACTTGTTCAGTTAAAAGAAATCGATTACAAAACAATAAAAGATGTTCTAATAAATATACTAAGAAAAGAAAAATTATTCATAGACAATAATGTTTTAACAAGTATTTCTATAAAATCAAAAGGAGATATAAGGGCAGCAATCAATGACTTGCAGACAATCTCGCAATTAAAAGATGGTTCTAAAGAAATAATTGATGAAAGAAACAAAGAAAAAGATATATTCAACGCATTAAAATTAATTTTCAAAGGAAAACCAACTCCAGAAACACTGAATATATTTGATGAAGTAAATATGCCCTTGGATCAAATTATTCTTTGGGTAGAGGAAAACATACCAGCTGAATATAAGGGAAAAGACTTGTATAGAGCTTATGAATATCTAAGCAGAGCAGATATCTTCAAAGGAAGAATCTACAAGCAACAATATTGGAGATTTTTACTCTATGAAAACATCTTCTTAAGTTATGGTATTTCTTCTGCAAAATCAAGTATAAAAAACACAGGATTTACATCTTATAAAAAGCCAACTAGAATATTAAAAATCTGGATGAATAATCAAAAGAATCTTCAAAAAAAATCAATATCTTCAAAATATTCAAAATATGTTCACATTGGGGGAAAAAGAGCAATGAAAGAATTTCCCATAATAAAAAACATAATTAAATCAAATCCTCAAATACAAAAAGAATTAAAACTCAGTGAAGATGAAATTGAATATTTAAATAATTGATTAAATACAATTAAACATTTTACATCCTTTCCCTTTTAATCCTCCATAAAGTTTATTTAGTTAAAAAATTCCATCATTCATCATAATTTAATAAGCTGAAATTAATTCATATTAATCAAAATAAATAATTATACACAAACTAAAATGAGCTTGGAAGAATTACCTGTAATCTCCGGTGACTTGCTGAAAAAATTAAATTCTGAAATAAAATCAAGAAGCCTGGATATTAAGGATATGGAAAATTACTTGGCTAAAAATAACACAAACTTATATAATTTAATTGAAAAATGCTGTGAATTAAACCAGGATCCTTTAAATTCTAAATTTATGATTTATACTGTATTAAAAGTAATAAATGAACAGCTATCATCCGGGAGATATTCAAAATCAAAACATTAATTAAACTTATTTATTCAAGCCCCCTTAGTTCATTTCAGAAACAATTCTTACTAATCTAAATTCAGGATTTATTCTTCTTCTCAAACTATCTTCAGTTATTTCTAAAAAATCTCCTCCGTAGATACTATATTGAAATACATATTCTTTAGAAATATTAATTTCAATCCTTGGGAAATCATCAAATTCTAAATAAGGCTTAAGAGGATTTTTTATTCTTTCAAGTCTTGCATAAAATTTAACCATTTATAATCAAAATTATTTATAATTGCACAGTATTACCACTATTAACTTCATTAGATCCAGCCAATGCATTATCAATAGCTTGTTTAAATGCAGAAAATGGCTGTGCTCCTTCTAAAAGCTCTCCATTAATAAAAAATGCAGGTGTTCCTGTAACTCCATAACTTGAACCATCAGCAAGATCACTATTGACTTCATCTGCCATTTTTCCAGAGCTAAGGCAGGAACTAAACTCATCTTCATTTATTCCAACTTCCTTGGCATATTTCTTTAAACTTGTTTCATCAAGTTTATCTTGGTTTGCAAAAAGTTTGTCATGATATTTAAAGTAAATTTCATCTCCTTTCTTTCCATTGCTATTAGCTATATCTCTAACACATTCTGCAGCTTCAGCAAATTTTTGAGCATTTTCATGGAAACTTAAAGGAAAATCTCTAAAAACATATCTGACTTTTCCAGTATCAATATACTGAACCTTTAATTGAGGGTAAGTTTCTTTTATATATCTCCCGCAAAAAGGACATTGATAATCACTAAACTCAATAATTGTAACAGGAGCATCATCTTTTCCTTGAACAGCATCATCATCTTCAGAAACCTCTATAGGCTCATTATTAGAAATTTTATCTACAACTATTGGTTGAAATGAACCAGCTAATTTTCCATCCTTAGTAACATAAATAGGAATTTCTCTTCCTTGATAAGCTACATTAACTTTATACATACCATATTCACTGGAAACATCTCCTAAAGTAAATTGTCCAGGAGATTCTTGATTTAAGAACTCAATAAGAGTATTAGCAGCTTTATCTTCTGATATTGTTTTTCCAGTTATTTTTCCAGAAAACTGCATAAACAGCAAGACTATAACTACAACTCCAAGAATTAATGAAACAAATATCCATGGGTTTTCTCTTACTTTTTTAGTAATAGGAGGAACTTTAATACTGATTGTATCTGATTTCTCTTCCTTATTTTCTTCATCCATTATATGATATTGAAAATACCATTTAAAAATATTGCGGTAATGTCTTTCTAACTTAATATTTTGCACTCACAAGCTCGTGAATCAATAGCTCAAAACTGACTTTATCAAGTTTATCGCTTATAGAAAAAGACATTAATTTTTAACCATTCCCTTGTCTTTTTCTATCTAGCAAAGGCGTAAATATAGTAAATTGAAAACGTCCTTTGCTATAAATTAAATTTTAACAAGTAAATCCAAGCAAAGCGGGATATCTGAATATAAATGACTTGCGACTTTGGAGCAAGTGAATTATCAGTAAAACATGTTAAGATTCAGGATTTACTTTACAGGTAACTTAGGCTATAACTCAATACTTCTAAAATTATTAAATTATAAAGCAAAAATGATATAAATAAAAAACATTAAAAACAGCAGGTTATTCCTAATTATAATAAAATAATAATAAAACAAAAAAGAGATAACATGCCATATGATATTATAATAGGAAGAAATGAATCAGATAAAAAAAGGCTCGGTGATAAAGGACTGATTTATCTTGGAAAAGGTTATGTAAAAATGGGCCAATATACTTCATTAAGCAACAAAATATTTATGGACATAGCAAGAAGCCATGTTGTCCTTGTGGCAGGCAAAAGAGGATCCGGCAAAAGTTATTCACTAGGCGTCATTGCAGAAGGATTAAGCAATCTTCCAAAAGAAGTTTCAAAAAATATTGCTTCATTAATCTTTGACACAATGGGTATTTATTGGACAATGAAACATGAAAACTATAAAGATAAAATGTTATTGCAGGAATGGGGATTAAATTCAAAAAAACTGCCTGTTAAAGTTTTTGTTCCATTCGGCCATTATAATGATTACATAGAAAAAGGAATACCTGCAGATGAAAAATTTTCAATAGATGTCGTAGAAATGAATTCTGAAGACTGGATATTAACATTCAATCTAAATATCATAGATCCAATTGCAATTTTAATTGAAAGGATAATTTCAAGATTACAATCAGAAAAATCAAAATTTTTTATAAATGATATTATCTCAGAATTAAAAGAAGACAAACAATCTTCTTCAGATGTAAAAAACGCTGCGATAGGTTTGTTTGAAGCAGCAAACACTTGGGGGATATTTCCATATAAAGGAACAAAACCAACGCAAATAAATGATTTAATTACCGGAGGAACAACAACAGTTCTTGATTTAAGTGTTTATAATTCTATAGGTGCTTTTAATGTTAGAGCATTAGTTATCTCATTAGTTTCAAGAAAAATATTCAATCAAAGAATGTCTGCAAGAAAAAAAGAAGAAGTTGAATCAATTGCTTCAGGTTTAGAATATGGTTCATCTTTTGGTTATAGTACATTTGAAAATCCTCTTGTTTGGATATTTATTGATGAAAGCCATGAATTCTTACCCTTAAACGGAAAAACATTAGCAACAGATGCTTTAGTTCAATTACTTAGAGAAGGCAGACAGCCAGGTATTTCATTAGTTCTCGCAACCCAGCAGCCAGGACAAATTCATAAAGATGTCATGACTCAATCAGATATTGTTTTATCCCATAGAGTTACATCTCAACCAGATGTACAGGCTTTAAATTATATAATGCAGACCTATCTTTTAGAGTCAATAAACAAGTATATGAATGATCTTCCGAATTTAAAAGGATCAGCGTTATTATTAGATGATAATTCAGAAAGAATTTATCCTATACGAGTAAGACCAAGATTTACATGGCATGGCGGTGAAGCACCCTCTGCAATAAACTTTGAAAAAGAATTTTAATAAAATTAATTCTTAACTGTTCAAATACTAACTCCAAACATTGATTGAGGTGAAGGTAATTTATCACTTAAATCAACCTTTCTTCTATTAAAATCAAATTCTCTTAACCCGGGAACATTTAATTTAAATTCATAATCTTGTCTCCCAAGAAAATCTATACCACATCCATCTCTTGAAACTAAAGAATAATCCGAACCTCCAGGATTAATTTCAAATCCATTCTCCAAACTTAATGACTTATAAAACTGAACTCCAACTAATCCATACAATCCATTAAAACCTTCTTCACTTGAAACAACTGGAGTTTCTCCTTCTTCAACAAATACTTTCCCAACTAGTTTATTATTTTCATTACCAAAGATTCCTTGATAAGACAACATAAGTGGATAAATTAAATCAATATATGGTCTAGACACATCAGAATCATATGGTCTAAACTTAATTTCATTTCCTAAAGATAATCTATAAGTACCTCCAAAAACTCCCTCAATTATTTTAACATCTTCCAATGTAAAAGAATCTCCAAATTCCTCTCTAAGTCTTACTAACTCCTTTTCATAATCTGCATCAAACAAAGATTTATTCATTTCTCTTTCAAATCTTTCTCTGTTAAAAAACATAAAATCAACCATCATAAATTAATAAAACTCAATGTTTAAAAGAATTTATATTGTTAAATATTATAAATATTTTTATCACCTCTTTTGTTAATTATTGAAAATGTTGATATCATTCAAAGTTGTATTTTATTAAACCGTATCAATTTCGACATTGAAAATTGAGGACAAAGATTATTCCCTTTAATCTACGAACAAAGTGAGCACAACTCTTTTATTTATACTTATCATAATCCGAAACTATCCAGGTAATTTGAGACCTTCCTCCAATATCTCTATAATCCATAACCATTTTATCCTCTAAATGATTAAATCTTTCAGGAAGCAGTTTTCTCATTTGATTGTTCAATTCAACAGAAAAACCTGCTCCAACCTCGCTTTTCTCCAACATTCCAATTATATAAAGTGTATCAGGATAATGTCTTCCTTCAACTACTTGCCCGGGAATAATCTCGCTTTTAACTTCCATATAAGAAATCAAAGCTAATACTTTAAAAGAATTTATGTTATTTACAAAACAACAAAATCAACTCTTATTCTTATTTTTCTTGGCGCAATTTCTCCAGCAGATTTAATTTTAATAATTCTGATTTTCTTTTTTGATTTTTTGGCTTCTTCTCTAATCTTTTCAACTATTTTTTCTTTATCTTCAAACTTACAAAAATCATAATAATAAACTCTGGTTCCTTTTTTTGAAACTTTAAATGCTTCTTTCAAGAAAGTTTCTTTTAATTGAGGTCTTGGCATAACAATAACATCAAACTTTTCCTTAGTTTCTTTAGCAAATTTCTTAATATCTCTTTGAATAACTTCAACTCTATTTTTTAAATTATTTAATCCAACATTTAACTTAGCATATTTTGATGCTTCTTTATTTATTTCTACTGAAACTACTTTTTTACATTTAGAATTTTTGGCAATAATAATACTATAGGGTGCAACTCCTGCAAACATAACTAAAACTTCTTCATTATTTTTAATCAAACTCGATATCTCTTTTCTCTCATTACTTAATCTTGGAGAAAAATAGGTTGTATCAACATTAAACCTAAATGTGCAGTTATTTTCTCTATACAAAACTTCTTTTGTTTTTTCACCTGCTAAAAATCTTGTTTCAATTTTTCTTAATCTTCCTTTAAATTTTCCTACTTTTTCCAATACAGTTTTAATTGAAGTATTACTTTTAATCAAAGCCAAAGCATGCTTTTTTTTATCACTTAGTTTGTAATTAAAGGGAAATCTAACTAAAGCAATATTTCCTATTAAATCATATGCTCTAACAATTTTATCTTTGTTATTTACTTTTTTACCTGTCTTTTTAGTATCATTTATTTTAATCATTTTAGGTATTTATAGTCAATTTATTTCAATTTATTATTTGCTGCTTCTATGCACAGATTATTTTAGTTAAATAAAATAATGAAAAGTTATTTAAATATCCTTTCAATATGAATATCATAAAAAGGTGTGATATTGTAAATTAAATACAGTAAACAAAAGGTGTAAATATGAAAATAATTGGTTATATTGTTACATTAGCTGGTTTAGCAGTCCTATCTTTAACAGTCAAGCCAGTGCAGGAAGTTGTTAAACTGCCTATGCAGATTAACAATTTATATCTAAGTATAGGAGGATTAATTATTATTTTAATTGGAATTATTTTTATTAAAAAAGGCGGTTCTTCAGGAAAACAAGTTAAAGAAGTTCCAATATATCATGGAAAGAACATTGTTGGCTACAGAAGAATGAAGTAAAACGGTAAGAATATATCTAAAAAAATTTAATTAAATCAACATACCTTTAATCTATCTGATAAATAAATTATCCAATTAATAATCTAATCTCTATTTCAATTAGCAATAATTAATACAACCAATATCAAGATTAATCATAATCAATTCAATTAGCAATAATTAATACAACCAATATCAAGATTAATCATAATCAATTCAATTAACATACTATCAATATATCTAACATCAGTTGAATTTAAATAAAATTTACAAAAATCTGCGAATGAAATAAAGAAATTGCCTAAAATTTCGCTATCTCCGCAGCAAGCTACGGAGTATTCACCGCGAAATTTTTCGCTTTCAGCGACCAGCAATTTCTGTCTTTCAAAATCTGCCACAGCAAGCTGTGGGGTATTAAACCCAGATTTAGAAATGAACACAATTTAATTTTTTACCAACATAATCTCACAAGCTCTGCGAGTGCTATTTTTATAGAACTAATCAAATATCTGCTCCAAGTTTCTTAATCTCTTTTCTAAGCCATTTTCTTCTGCTTTCTGCTTCCCCTGTTCTTAACCCCGCAATATTATTATACTCATTTTGCAATCTAACAATTGAGGCAAGATTTGCATTTCTTATTGCTTCTTGTGCACTTTGCTCTCTAAAAAACTTATGAACACTTTTATCAAAAATCAACATTAAAATCATTGCTATGGTAACCCAAATATAAAAAGAATTTTCCAATGTTTCATAAGAAGGCCCTCTATAGCTCCATAATAAAAAGAAAGCAATTAAATAAAGCCAACCGCCAAATTTTCTCATCATCGGCGAAAAGTTAAAATAATGCATACCAAAAAAATAAATTGCTGTAGGAATTATAGTCATCATTGCAATTCCCATTGCACCATAAGGAAGTAATAAACTGCTAACTACGGTATTTTCAGACATATATCTAATAGAAATAATTGATACTATTAAAGCAACAACAGTAGGAATAGCTATATTGCCTCCTTCAAATTGAGGAATTTTTCTTAATATACCACTAATAATAATAAAAAATAAAAGCAAAAGCAGAACTTTTGTATAAAAAAACTCTCCAGAATCATAATCACCAACTGCAAAGTGCAAAAATGGATCAAGAAATCCAAGCATAGCTCTGGATATTTGTGTTGTAATATCTTGAGCAGTTGAAAAAGGATCTCCATAATAACCACCATACTGTGCACTAACTAAAGGAATAAAAAAGCCTATAAAAACTAAAATGATAAATAACCAATTAAATAAATCCAACCCTCTTTTTGCTCTTTTCATAAAACCTTTAATATGGGGAAGTTTATAAATATTGTTTTTCTTAAGGATATCTTAATATAAAAGAGCATTAACAAAATACCAATTATCATCTTTAATAATAATTATCAAGGGTTCTCAAATTGAGTATCTCCGATGAGTTTTAGTCATGTCCACAATTGAAAACTGTATCATTTATGATGCAGTTAATATTAGACAGTTTTCAATTTGGATCATGTCCGAAATTGGAAATTTCGGAGCACTATCAGGAATTTGCATTCCTGAAGTCCTAAAGTCCTAAACAAACCACAAGGACTTTTTGATTTTCAAGAGAGAAAGATTAGCTGCTCATATCATTCGCAGATTTTTATTAAAAGTTAATATTAATTCGACGAGCGTTAAGCGAGGAGTGAATTTTACCCTTCAGGTTCAAAAATAGACAAAGCTATAAAGAAAGACATTAATAACTTACCAAAATACTATGTTTTTCTCTATCTATCAAAGGCACAAAAAGGTAGAATATCAGTGTCCTTTGATATAATAAAGGTTAGGCTTAGAATAGTTCTTTATAAGTATCGGAAATACTGAAATTGACAAAATATTTATAAAGCTCGCTTTACAATTAAATATATGAAAAAGAGGGTGAATGTTTTTACAAGTTTATACTTAGTTCTAACTACTTTCTTAGTAACATTAATTTCTGCTCAAGAATCATCTTATGAAGCAAGTAAAAGAATTGGTGAAGCTTTTGCTGGATTAGGAATAGGCCTTTTCGGTCCAATATTTGGAGCTTTATTGGGGGGGGTTTCAGGAATATTTAACGCAGCGGGAATTAATGCTATTAGCGGAACAAAGGTTCTCATGGGTATTTTATTATATATGATTATTTATTCTATAGTTAAACAAATGTCTAAAGCAGATACAAGATCAGCTAAATTTTTTGCAGGAATTGCTTCAGTAATCATTGTAATATTATCTTTCTTATATATGCCAGAAGATTTTGTTAAATCTATCGCTCTTCAATATGGAGCTATGGGTGCTGCAATTCTTATTGGAGTTCCATTTATAATTTTATTATACTTCAGTTTTTGGGTAACAGATAGTCTTGTTGTTGCAAGAGTTATCTGGGTATTTTATGTTATATACTATTTCACACTTTTTGTATATGCAGCAGTGAATATAACTGATTCAGGATATCTTTATACAAATTTACTTCCTTATTTAGCAGCAATTCTTGCTGGAATTATAATATTCTTTTTATTACCGGCATTTAGGAAGTGGATTTTCAAAGGTGAATTAAGTGGCTTTAAAGAATCTGGAGAAGCAACTGCTGAAAGAGCAAAACTTCTTCATAAACTTCAAAGAAAAGAATTAAGTGAAAGTTATGGTGCAGGAGCTGGAATTTAAAATTCATCACCAAATTTAAAAACATCTTATACTTAAAGCTTATATGAGAAAAATTAAGATGAAGGTTGGTGTGTATGTGTTTATGTTTATCTTATTATTTTTAATATTATTAATTTTAATTGTTAATTTAACTCATGCTCAAGTTCTTGAGGATATTGAAGATAAAAAAGATGATTTAATAAAAAAAGGAGAAAATATAAAGAATATACCAAACACTTTTTCCAATACAAATACAACAACAGAATACCTAAAAAAAGAATGGAGGGGTATATTTGAAAAAAACCGGGTTGGAAAAGTTCTTCTTAAAATTAGTGACTTTCTTGAAAAATTTAATCCAATTTACAAAGCTGTTCTTGGAGTTGAATATTCTTTATCTTGGGCATTTGTCTTTGCAGTTATCATCTGGTTTACTTTATTCATTTTCTTGGTAAATCCGGCAGAAGCAATATTCAACAGCAAATTATTTGGAATTATAGCAGCAGTTATAATTGCATCCTTAGTTGGATTAAGCGGAGTAATTAAAATAATGGTAGATATACTTTCAAAAGGAGTATATATTCCATTCATAAAAACTGATACTGCTTGGATTTTTTGGTTTAGTTTATTTATTACAATTATAATAACAATAATAATGAACAAACTGGGAATTTTAACAAAAAAAGCAATAAACAAGCAGAAAGAACAATCTGAACAAGAAGAACTAAAAAGAGCAAGAGAATTAATCAAAATCCAGGGTAAAGTTTCTGAAGAAATATTAAAACCATCTAAGAAAAAATAATTACCAGTCAGTTAATTAGTTTAATAATATCTTTTGTAGTTAATCAAATAGATTAGACGCCGATCTTTTTATTTCTAAATCTGGGTTTAATACCCCACAGCTTGCTGTGGCAGATTTTGAAAGACTGAAATTGCTGCTCGCTGAAAGCGAAAAATTTCGTGGTGAATACTCCGTAGCTTGCTGCGGAGATAGCGAAATTTTAGGCAATTTCTTTATTTTTTTGCTAATTTCTTCAGCATCTTTCTTAGTTAACTTGCTTTTAGAAGCTATATTCTCTAAAATTTCTAAATCATCTACTCTTTGTTCTATTGCCCTTCTAATTTTATTTACCATCTTTCATCTTTTCTAAAAATTTCCCAATCTCATTAATAAAAGCATTAATGTCTTTCAATCCTCTTTTAATGCTCTCATAAGCAATTTTATCATCAATGTCATCATACTTATGAACCAAAACATTTCTAAATCTTTTCATCCCTTTAACAGATTCAGAAACCTCTTTTGAAATAATTTTTTTATCCTTTAATGAATCAATTATTCCTTCTTCATCTAAAGGGGTTTTTTTAACAATATCTGAATTAATAATCGCACAAATGTCAATAATCAATTGAATTGAATATTCAACTTCTTTATATAATGCATTCTTATCTTTTCTTGTTTTTAAATATTCAAAATCAGAAGGAATAAATTCTTTAATATAAAAAAGCGAGTTTTCAAGTTCTTTAAGTTTAGAATATAAAAGTTCAGTTCTCATTTTACAATTGGCCTCATTCTGATATAATCATAATAATACTTCTTAAACATTTCAAACTCTTTTATTGTCTCATAAGCAATATCACAAATAAAACTCTCTTTTCCTTTTTTAGTATAAATAACCTTTCCTTTTAAAACCTCTTTTTTTATATAAATGGGAAGATCCTGAAAAATCTTAACATCAAATTTTTTATCAAAACTTGCATTAACCAGGAAATTAAACCTTTCTTTTTTACTGCTATCATAATAAACTGCAAGATCATAATCAGACATTAAATTTTCTTTTCCAATAGCTCTAGAACCATACAAAATAACAAAATTTACATTATTAAAACCAGAAATTTTCCTTATCTTAGCCATAAATAACTTAATATTTTTATCCATAAAATATTAAGAATAAACAACTTTATATCTTTATCTACCAATCAGCTAAAGTCTTCTGCTTTTTGGCTTCTTTAGCTTCTCTTAATTTTTCTAATTGATTATCAACTCTTACTTCGCTGAAATCATGCTCTTCTACAAGAATCTTTTTTATTTTCTCTTCATTTAATTTCTTAAAATTAAAATCAAAATCCTTAACATCAGGTTTATGAAACAATTCAAAAATTTCTTTCCAGTCAAATCTGTCTTCTTCAGGAAGAGACATTAATTGCTCTTCAACAGCATTAAAAATTAAAACAGGCTGTTTATATTGTTTGACTAATACAAGGGCTTTTTTCTGCCCTATTCCTGGAATTCCTCTTGGATTATAATCTGTTCCAACTAAAATCCCTAAACATATTAGCTGATCTAAATTTATTTCAAGTAAATTCAAAACTTTTTCCAATTCAATTATTTCTGGTTTTACTTCAATCCATCCAGTAGGAGTTTTTCTTTTTCTCGCCATTGTCAAATTCTGAATTAATCTTGGAGTTCCAAATAACAAAGAATCATAATCCTGGCTTATAGTTGCATAAACTCCGTTTCTTTTCTTTGTTAAATAAGCTGCTTCAGCTTCACCTTCTCCAGGAGCCTGAATAACAGCTATTCCCATAGCATCTAAAAGTTCTTTACTTTCTTCAATCATTTCATTATTTAATCTAACAAGCTGTGAACTATAACGCTTCATTCCTTCAATATCTTCTTTACTTTTAGCTTCTTGATATTTTTCTTTTGCAATATCCCTGTTTTCCTGCCTTATTCCATGTGTTTTTCCTTTTAACATAGGAGGCTCACCATCAAAAACATAAACTAAATTTACTCCATCAGCAAGTAAATTGACATTTCTATAAAAAATTCCAGATAAATGAGATGTAACTCTGTTTTTATTATCCATTAAAGGAGTTCCATCTTGCTGTCTAACACTGGAAAGAAACTGATATAATACATTAAAAGCATCAACACAGACTGTTTTTCCTTTTAAATCTGTAAAATTAATTTCTTTTCTCGGAACTATATCACGAATATTTAATCCCATATTATATTAACCCTATAAAATATCAACAGAATACAAAAATATAAACATTTCTACTCTGATGGTTTTAAAGGATGCTCACTCATTAATTTAATAGAATAATTAGCTAATACAGCATCATCAACCTTAGGCACAGGAGTTTCTTCCCCATTAACTTTAATAGTTTTAACCCCCTCATAACACTCTCTCATCCACCTAGTATTTTCATAAGGTGTGCCACCATGCTTAAATGTAGCATGTAACTCTTGAGCTACTTCTTCTAAAGCCCTTTCTTTTGCAATTCTTTTAGCAATTCCAATACCCACCTGTCTATGATATTCTCTTCCATCATTACCTAATTGATATAAAACCTCATCTTCAACATCTTCTGGACTTACTCCTAATTTATTACATAATCTTGAATAAGTTACAGCATCCTGTCTAGCTAAAGCATCTCTTCTCTTTTCTTCAAGTTTGTTTAAATCACTTCCTTCATTTACCATAAAATCCTCTTCCATTAGAAGTTTAAAAAACTTGCTATATTTTTCTCATTACAAATCCTATCTAAACTATCTTTAACAGGATATACACAAATTAACGTCACTTTTATAAATCATTAAATCCTCTCTAAATTAAGGAGGTGAGAAAAGTGACAATCAAGTGTCCTGATTGCAGAACAAAAAGGATAATAAAAAGAGGTTGGAGATAT
>Ga0209542_10003553_pt1 | contig 33253 bp, 35 predicted proteins | sample RifCSPhighO2_01_FD_184028 | JGI IMG/M metagenome (GOLD analysis project Ga0209542, IMG submission 184028) | Soil microbial communities from Rifle, Colorado - Rifle CSP2_plank highO2_0.1 (SPAdes) (version 2) | ecosystem: Environmental > Terrestrial > Deep subsurface > Rock core/Sediment ... | reverse complement strand
CACGACTTCACCTACTTGTAAAGAAACAAATACTTGAAAAGTCTGGTCCTAATTACTTTTCTAAATTGGAAATATAAGATGTTAATAGGTTTGGTAGGAAAGCCAAGTGCAGGAAAAAGTACCTTTTTTAAGGCATCAACTTTAGCAGAAACAGCTATAGCTAGTTATCCCTTCACAACTTTAAAGAGTCAAGAAGGAGTTGCTTATGTTAAAGTTGATTGTGTAGACTCATTTTTTAATACTCAATGTAATCCTAGATTTGGATTTTGTTTAAATCATAAAAGATTTGTACCTATAAGATTAATGGACGTTCCTGGTTTAATTGAGGGAAGCCACACCGGGGCAGGAATGGGTCTAGACTTCTTAAACGATATTCGTGAAGCCGATGTATTAATTCATGTAATAGACATATCAGGCAGCACTAATGCAAAAGGGGAATCTGTTCCAGCCTTAACTCATGATCCATCAGAAGACATCCAATTTTTAGATTATGAATTAAATATGTGGTATTATCAAATTTTAAAAAAAGGTTGGGATAAATTTGCTCGGCAAGTTAAACAAGAGAAAGCCTCAATAATAAAGGCATTACATAAACAACTTTCAGGATTAAAGGTAACAGAATACCATGTAGAAGGTTCAATAAAATCTCTAAAATTAAACATAGAAAGTCCAGAATTATGGTCTGATAAAGAATTAATGAATTTAGCAACAGAATTGAGACATAAAAGTAAGCCAACAATTATAGCTGCAAATAAAATAGATATTAAAAATTCTGAAAAAAACCTAGAAAAAATAAAAAAGGATTTTCCTAATTATAAAATAATTCCTTGTTCAACAGATTCAGAATTAGCATTAAGAGAATGTTTAAAAAAAGAATTAATAAAATATATCCCAGGAGATAATAAATTTGAAATTACAACTAAAGATTTAAATGAAACACAAAAAGCAGCTTTAAATTTTATACAAAAAGAGGTTCTAGATAAGTATAATAGTACAGGAATCCAAGATTTATTAAATGAAGCAATATTTAATTTATTAAATTATATTGCGGTATTTCCCGGAGGCATGAATAATTTAAAAGATAAAGATGGAAATGTTCTTCCTGATTGTCTACTATTACCTAATGGGAGCACAGCTTTAGATTTTGCCTTTAAAATACACACAGACATTGGAAATAACTTCATAAAAGCATTTGATGTCAAAAAGAGAATTGTAATTGGAAAAGAACATATTTTAAAGAATTTAGATGTTATAGAAATTGCAACAAGGAAATAGCTATCTATGACTAAGTCTTAAAGGCCCCCCTTTTGTTCTAATACCATACCTAGCCACAATATTAGGTAATGTTTCTAACTGATACTTATCTCTTGATAATCCAAAGTCTGTCATAACTCCATTTTCAGACAAAAATCTTATTTGTGTAGGTGAATACGGAATAACATGATCACTTGGTACAACTAATACAAAACCACAATCTGTTCCAAAATATTCTTTTATTGGTTCTATCACTTCCATAACTCTTTCTCTTTTAAGTGCAAAAAATGTGCCTAATGAACTTTTTGTTTTATTCTTTCTACTACCTCCTCCCTTATAAACTCCACTCTTAACTTCAAATAAAACAGGCAATTCATCAATTAACATTAGCAAATCTACGTCTGAAGTAAGTTGTCCATCTGTCCTTCTTATTATTTCTAAAATACCCTTATCACATTTAAATTCGTAATTCAATGACTTGGCCCGATTTGGGATTGGATCGAATTTTACTCTACCATCCATTGAACCACATATACGTTCTACTGATTCCCTAACTAAAGCTTCTGCCAAAAGTCCACTTAAATGACCCCAACCAAAAGAAACATCGCCGTAATAGCGTCTCAATCGCTCTATTGCTGGCAGCCACAATGATGTATCAAAATTTATAGTTCCTGCAATCTCTTCCTCAAGTTGATTCTTTTCCAGTAACATTTAAAGCATAAAAAAACCAATAATATAAGCTATGACCAAAAAAACTATTGCATAGTCATAAGTTTCTCCTCTAAACCCAATTCTATTGTCGTTTGGAATTTCTTTCATATTAATCTATTATATTTTCTTATTTAAAAGCTTTTCTAACCTTTATTTTTTCCTTTAGTAGAAACATTTAAAAAACAATTTACTTCTTAAGTTTATGCAAAAAAGAACCTTAATTAAAGACACAAAAAACTCCAAAGAAGTAGCATTATTTGGTTGGGTTCATGAATTAAGAGACTTAGCAAATATCAAATTTATTATATTAAGAGATTTTTCTGGAGTTATACAATGTGCAATAAAAAAAGATTCTAAAGCATGGGATAACTTTAGTACTTTAACTTTAGAAAGCGTTATTGAAATAAAAGGAAAAGTAAAAGATGCAAATGTAAAAAGTGAAGAAGTAACAATTAAAAATTTTGAAATTGAAGTACAAGAAATAAATTTAATTAACAAAGCAGAAAACTTACCTATTCAAGTAGTTTTAAAAGATAAAAGTATCCAAACAGATTTATCAAAAAGATTAGATTATAGGTTCTTAGATACAAGAAAAAAAGAAATATCTGCAATTTTTAAAATTAGATCTTCCATCTATAAAAATATCATAAATTTCTTTCATGAAAATGGATTTACTATTATTAACACACCAAAAATTACAACCATCGGTTTAGAATCAGGAGCTGAATCTTTTCAAGTAAATTATTTTGATAAAAAAGCAGTTCTTGCTCAATCACCTCAATTTTATAAACAAATGTTTGTTCTTGGGGGATTTGAAAGAGTTCTAGAAATAGGCCAAGTTTACAGAGCAGAGAAGTCTCACACAAATAGGCATCTAACTGAATTTACAGGTGTAGATTTTGAAATGGGCTTTATTAAAGATGAAGATGATATAATGGATATAATTGAAGAAATGTTAAAATATGTAATTGAAAAAGTAAAAGAAGAAAGAAAACAAGAACTAGAAATTTTAAATGTGCAATTAAAGATTCCAAAAAAAATACCAAGAATTCCAATGTCTGAGTTAAAAAAGATTTTAGCAAAAAAAGGAAAAAAACTAAAAGAAGATGATGACCTAGATGCAGATGCTGAACAGTTAGCTGGAGAGTATTCATTAAAAGAATTTAATGAAGAATTTATTTTTGTAACAAATTATCCTTATAACAAAAGGCCGTTTTATCATATGAAACCAATTAATGATTCTAAAGGAACAAGAAGCTTTGATTTATTATTTAATGGAGTTGAAATTGCAACCGGAGCGCAAAGAGAACATAGGCTTGAAATTCTAAAAGCCCAGGCAAAAGAAAAGGGAATTAAAATTCCAAAAGAATATGAAGAAATTTTCAGATATGGTGCAATTCCACATGGTGGAGTTGGCTTTGGTCTAGATAGGATAACTCAAAGAATGCTTAACTTAGATAATGTAAGAGAAGCTCTTTTACTTCCAAGAGACACAGAAAGACTAACTCCTTAACCAAAACCTTTTTATCTTATTAAATTACTAATTATTTCATGAAAAATTCTTTGAAAAAAGGTTATAGTTTTGGTCTTACTTCTGGAATTATTACTACTCTAGGTTTAATTGTAGGCTTAAATTCAAGTACAGGTTCTAAATTAGTTGTTATAGGAGGAATTATAACAATAGCTATAGCAGATGCTTTATCAGATGCTTTAGGTATGCATACATCTCAAGAATCAGAAAATAAGAATACTAGAAAACAAATTTGGGAATCAACAATAGCTACATTTATTGCTAAGTTTCTATTTGCATTAAGTTTTATTATTCCAGTAATGTTACTAGATTTAGGAACTGCCGTAATAGTAAGTATTATTTGGGGTTTATTTGCCTTGGGAGTTTTAAACTATTTTATAGCTAAATCTGAAAAAAGTAGACCTTTTAATGTTATAGTGGAACATTTAATAATTGCAGCCTTAGTTATAATATTAACAGACATTGCAGGAAAATTTATTGCAATTTATTTTAATTAAAAATTAGAAAGAAGCTTAATTAGAAAATAAATTAAAACTAAGGCAATTATAATTATGATCACTTCTTTCCAAGATGATTTCATATTAAAGGAATTTATCTTTTACTATTTAAACTTATTTGGAAGCTGGAATAGTTGAAGTATCTACTCCAATTTCTCCATACCCATAAGGATAGTCATATCTATATCCTTTACTAATTTCAATTTCATTTATAAAATCTAAGTCATTTAAGTCATTTATCAAGATCTTCCTATTTGACATAGTATACAAATTATCGTCAATATATAAACTTCTCTTTACAACATATTGGTCATCAAAGTAATAACCCATTTTCTTTGTTGTCTCTTCATCAAAATGAGTTATTCTTCCAATTAACTTAAATCCTTCATTTAAGTTTATTTTGTAAACATAAGCGCCTTGGAATACAGATTCTCCATAAGCTGGGAACTCATTCCAATCAGGTCTTATTACACTAGTACCCCCAGATATATCGTCTTCGCTGTCTTCGGTAGGTACTGGCTTATTCATAATTTCATGTAGATTAATAGGAAGCACTAATAATTCTTTTTCCCTATCAAATAAGAATGCTTTATGATTGTATAAAGCCTCACTATCAGTACCTCTGTCTCCAATTGTAACTTTATGTAATTCAACTGGATTATTAACATCAGTCACATCAAAAATAGCTATTTTCATTCCTTGATACCAAGCAAAATCTCCTTGCTTAGCTTCAACAGCTTCTTTTCCAATTCCAATTATATGATTTTCATCATATGGATGTAAGTAATCACTATACCCAGGAATCTTTAATTTTCCTAAAACTTTAGGATTGCTTGGATTGCTTAAGTCAATAACAAAAAATGGATCTACTTTCTTAAATGTAACTAAATAAGCTTTTTTACCCATAAACCTAGAAGAGTAAATAGTCTCTCCTGGAGCTAAATCTTCCAAACTTCCAATTAATTCTAAATCTTCATCTAATACATAAATATTATTAGTTGATTTACTTTCTCCTCTTGAACTCCATCTATGTATTGTTGTAGCAATCCTGAAATTGTCATTATATTCATCCATGGAAAATTGGTTTAAAATAGTCCCTTTAACTTTTCCACTTCCTATATATTTTATCCCCCCATTATCTAAATTGAATTTATGCACTACTGTTTTCTCAGTACTTTCCTCAAAGTCTTCATCATCACTATTAGTAATTCTCCGTACTAATGGCATTGGTCTTACATTATAATCTACTTCTGCTATATACAAATTATCTAATGATGCATAAACATTTTGCCCACTTCCAACAATAACTTCTTTTTCTACATCTCTATTAATATCCTCCATAGAAATAGAAGCTATTGTAACAAAATTATTAGCTTGTATTGGTTCAAAATAGGCTACAGTACCACATTTAACTGAAGCCTCAAAATCTTTATCAACATCATTTTTAATCTCAATTTCATCCATATCTCTAAATAATGGAACAATTTCTTTTTCTTTTAAACCTTCTAAATTATCTTCTGCATATGCATAATATCTAGGATAATTATTAATAACAAAATAAACCATATCATCAATTTTTCTAGAAGTTAAATAACTTCCTTCAAAATCTACACTTCTTACAACTTTTGGCTCTTCTTTATTACTAATGTCAATTAATTTTATTGTAGTAAAAGAATAACTCGGATAATAATAATCAGGTGCTATCATCTTTTGAGCGACTTCCCCATCACCAGTAGACTCTCCACTTCTTTCATATGGTATTGGATCAGCCCTAACTACAGTATTTCCAAATAATAATATAATATCTTCATCAACAAACATTTCATAAGCATCAAATTCATCTAATTTTAAACTTCCTAATTTCTCAGCTTCGTCAGCAGGATAAGCTTTAACTATAGAAAATTCTCCATAAGAAATTGTATAAATATATCTTCCATCAGTTTTAATTATATCAGCTTCATCTACACCTTTAACTTGGATATTAGTTTCAGAATATGAAGGTACCCCAGCACCAGTTGCTCCAGTATCTAAAGCAGTTTCTGCAATAGCTGTTTTTTCAAATAATCCAAAACCTCTCCCTTGATTACCTGCTTCCTTTAATTTATTGGTTAAATCGCTACAAGAGTTAAAAGTAGGTAATGGTGATGTTAATACATTATCTGGAGTATCTGGAATATTTGGTATATTACATCCTGAAACTATTAAAATAGATACAACTAAAGAAACTAAAAATAAATTTTTAATTTGCCCCAAGTTTTTATTCTTGATTATCATGCTTTTTAGTATATTCAAATGTATATAAATACCTTCCTTTGACTTCAAACCTATTTGAAGTCATGTCTAAAACCATTTAAAATCACAATAAAAACCTTTTTATATTTAGATTAAAGCAGCAATAAGCATGGATTTTATTCATATAAGTGATGCAATACAAAGAAAAAAAGGAAAAGTGGCAATTAGGGGATGGATATATAGAGAAAGAAAATTAAAAGACAAAGTTTTTTTGGTGATTAGAGATTCTACTAATATAATTCAATGCATTGTTGATGATAAAAACAAATCATGGAATGATGCAAATAAACTATTAATTGAAAGTTCAGTAGAAATAGAAGGAGACATATTTGAAGACAAAAGAGCCCCTACTGGCTATGAAATTAAAGTAGATAAATTAAACGTAATCCAATTTGCAGAAAAATATCCAATAACAGAAGATCAAAGCCCAGAATTTTTGTTAGATAAAAGACATTTATGGATTAGAAGTAGAAAATTAACAGCAGTACTAAAAATAAGAAGTACAGTTTTTGGAGCAATTCACGAGTACTTTAGAAATAATGGCTTTTATGAATATCATTCTCCTATTATTCAAAGCACTCAGACTGAAGGCGGAAGCACTCTATTTGAAGTAAATTATTTTGGAAAGAAGTTATACTTAACTCAAACTTGGCAATTACATGCAGAAGCTGGGATATTCGCTCTAGAAAAAATTTATACAATAGCTCCTAGTTTTAGAGCAGAAAAATCAAAAACTTCAAGGCATCTTACTGAATATTGGCATGCAGAAATGGAAGGTGCCTGGCTTTCATTTGATGATGTTCAAGATATTGGAGAAGGCTTGATTAAATATGTAGTAAAGTCAGTTTTAGAGAAAAACCAGGAAGAATTTAAAGTCCTAAAAAGAGACACAAAGAAATTAGAAGCTACATTAAAAAAGAATTTCCCTAGAATTACTTATTCGGATGCTCTTAAAATTCTAAATGATAAATTCAAAATGAAAATAGAATTTGGTAAAGACCTAAGGACTATAGAGGAAGATAAATTAAGCAGTTTATATGACACTCCAGTAATTGTTACTAGATACCCAAAAGTTGTTAAAGCATTTTACATGAAAGAAGATCCAAAAAACAAAGATGTAGTTCTTGGATGCGATTTTATTGCCCCAGAAGGATATGGGGAAATTATAGGTGGAAGTGAAAGAGAATCAGACCCTAAAAAAATCATAGCAAGATTAAAAGAGATTGGAGAAAACCCTAGCAATTATGATTTCTACATAGATACAAGAATATATGGTAGTGTTCCTCATGGGGGTTTTGGCTGTGGTGTCGAGAGAGTTATTTCTTGGATCTGTGGTTTAGAAAATATAAAAGATGCTATAGCATTCCCAAGAACAATGTTAAGATATAAGCCATAATTCTTAAAAAAATAAAAAATAAAGGAGATTTATCTCCTTCTTGCTTTGGTTTTCTTTGCGGTAGATCTAGATTTCTTCTTACCACCTCTGGCCATTTTAGCTTTCCAGATTTCAAGGCTATCTCCCTTTACAAAGTAAAGCCAACCTGATTGTCTTTTTTCACCTGCTTTGACTTTTTCAGCCATAGAAAAAACACCTCCATATTTAGATTATCGATATAATAATTAGTATATAAATATATCGGTATACCCTATTTTCAGTCGATATAATCAATTTTTGATGAGAATAACTAAAATGACAAGTAGTTATATATAATAACATCAATAATTATAATTATTACAAGAGCAGATAAGAAAGCATATTCTAAATTCACAAATATAGAAGATAATTTTAAAGAAAATGCCCATACTAAAAATAAAAATACTAATATTCCTATTAAATTAAACTTTACCATAATTATATTAAAAAGAATATTTTTATAAAATTTACTCTAAGCAATAACTAGTAAATAAACTCCCATCAACATAAAAATACATAAAGAAACTCTATCTAAAATAAATTTTTCATGGAAAAAAACTCCACCTATTATAGTAGAAAATAAAGTTGACAATCTCCTTAAAGGGATTATCAAAGAAATCAGAGTTCCCTCTAATGCTATCGCACCAAAGTAAGATAAATCAGATAAAAGAATTGTTATGGCAGAAATAAATATCCAATATTTCCCATTAATTATTGAGTGTTTTATATCCTGAAAGCCCTTATATAATATGAACTGAATTATTAGGAGATAAATTGTCATCAAAGCAAATGGAACAAATATTATTGTGTAAATATTTGCATATGTGATAATGAATTTATCAATTACTGCAGCAACACTTACAAATATCATAGAAATGATAACATAAATAAAATATTTATTCCTAAAAACTTTATCATGCTTTAAACTTTCTTTCTCTAATAAATAGCCACTAACCATAATAATTAATACTCCTAATATTTTAGTAGTATTAATATGCTCTTTTAAAAGAAAAAATGCAAGAACAATTAAAAAAACTGGACTTAAATTCTTCAATGGCATTATTTGAGATAATTCATTATGTTTCATAGCTTTTATAAATAATAAAGAAGAAGCTAATAACAAAACTGATTTAATAACTAATAGTGCTATAATAAAATTAGGTAAATTTAAGTTTAATCTATTAATAAAAGGCAACATTAATATTACAATAATCAAGGCATATGTTGTAGAAAACTCAGTAGAATGTTCTTTATACAACACCTTTTTTTTCATTAATTCTGATATACTTATTAATATAGCAGATATTATGACAAGTACATACCACTGCATTGTTAAAAGTAAATTTTACTCTATTAAAAAGCTTACTATTAACAACCTTTAAAAATAACTTATAATCATTACTAATGGGCCTGTGGTGTAACCTGGATGAACATAAATGGCTTCGGATAGAACTGTGTTTTATCTTAATGCACATTTAGGAGTTACCATTAGATTGAGGGTTCAAATCCCTCCAGGCTCACCTTTTTTATTTTTTAATAGAGTCTCTTATGTTATTATAAAATAAATCTAATTGACTAAGAAAATGCTCAAGACCTATAGAATCACTATTCTTCCAATGAAAAAAGTCAATAAGATACAACTTTCCTTCTTCATATAAACAATTACTAATATCAAATCCATTTTCAGGAGTTACTCCCAATCTTGCAGCTCTAGAAACTTCATTTTTATATTGTTCTAAAGCATCTATTTTTTCAGTTCTATCTAAATCATGAAATCTTCTACCATTAATTCTCTGCATGACTAAATAATGGTGATCAATTGGCATATCAAAAAAACTTCTAATAAATCTAGGATCTGGGTAAATGATACCAAAGTACACTGGCACTCTAATTCCATAGCTATAAAGTAGAGAGCCAAACTTAGATTCTTTCAAAACACTTTTTTTAGTCCATGTTTTCTTTGCAACCTTATTCTCATCAAGAATTAAAATATATCCTCTATCAACTATATGTCTTCTTTCCTTTATTGCATCCCTGACTAATCTACTTAAATTAACTTTAGGCATAATTTGTCAAAATCCACAAATTATAAATAAATTTCTATCTTTTGAATCAAGATGAAAATATATTATTCAAGAGTTTATGAGGGTTGGGAAAGGAGTAGAAGGGCAAGTAAGCTAGGCTTAATATTAAGTTCGTCATTAGCAACTATTTTATTAATAAGTTCTGGAGTAAACCAGCTTCAATATGAATCTGAAAAATCAAAAGCCATAGCTTCATATTATGCCCCTGTAGACACCTTAAATCATGATCAATTGGCAAGCCAATATCTAAATAATAGTAATTTGTTATTAAGAATGACTATAGGTTCTATAGCAGTCTCCTTTTGTATTTATGGCTATATGAAGTGGTCAGAAAAGCAAAGAGACAACTGGGATTAATAAAAAGATTTAAAAAAGCCAAGACCAGATTATTTTTATGGTAAAGCCAAATGAATTAGGAATTACAGTCAAAAAAAATCAGGATTTCTCTGAATGGTATACTCAAGTTATTCAAAAAGCAGAATTAGCAGATTATAGTCCAGTAAAAGGATGTATGATAATTAGGCCAAATGCATACTCAATTTGGGAAACTATTCAAGCTTATTTTAATGAAAGATTAAGAAAACTAAATGTAAAAAATGCTTACTTTCCATTATTTGTTCCTGAAGAATTTTTTAAAAGAGAAACTGAGCATGCAAAAGGATTTACTCCAGAAGTTGCTTGGATAGCTAATAAAGATGAATCTGGTCAAAGACTAGCAATTAGGCCAACATCTGAAACTATAATTTATGATTCTTATTCAAAATGGATTAGAAGCTGGAGAGATCTTCCATTAAGACTTAATCAGTGGTGCAATATTATCCGTTGGGAAACTAAGGCAACTCGTCTATTCCTAAGAACTAGAGAATTTCTTTGGCAAGAAGGTCATTGCGTATATGAAACAATAGAAGAATGCGATAAAGAAACTTTATTAATTCTAGATGAATATGAAAATTTATGTAAAGAATTATTAGCAATCCCAGTAATAAAAGGAAAGAAAACAGAAAAAGAAAAATTTGCAGGAGCTCTTTACACAACAACAATAGAAGCCTTTATGCCAGATGGAAAAAGCTTACAATGTGGTACATCTCATAATCTAGGACAAGGATTTGCCAAGAGCTTTAAGATAAGCTTCTTAGGAAAAGATGAAAAGCCTAAAATGCCATGGCAGAATTCTTGGGGCATTTCAACTAGACTTATTGGAGCAATGGTAATGTTACACGGAGACGATAAGGGAATTGTCTTACCTCCAAATGTAGCTCTTAATAAATGTGTTATTGTGCCTATAATTTTTGACAAAGACAAAGATAAAATATTAAAGAAAGCAAAAGAAATTTCAAAAGTGCTTAGTTCTTTTAATGTAATATTAGATAACAGAGATAATTATAATCCCGGATTTAAGTTTAATGAATGGGAATTAAAGGGAATTCCTATTAGAATAGAAATAGGTCCAAAAGATCTTAAAGAAAAGCAAGTTATCTTAGTAAGGAGAGATACAAATGAAAAAGAAAAAGTAAAATTCACAAAACTAAAATCAAGAATAAAAGAACTTCTTATTGAAATACAAAATAACCTATATAACACTGCAAAAAAATATCTAGATTCATCAATAATAAAAGTCAAGGATTTTTCAGAATTTAAAATAGCAATAAATAATAAAAAAATTGTTGAGACATTCCATTGTGGCGATTCAAAATGTGAAGATAAAATTAAAGAAGTTTTAAATGGAGTAAAAGCAACTTGTATTCCATTTACAAAAGAAAAAGTTAAAGGTAATTGTGTTTATTGTAATAATCCTGCTTCTTATAAAGTATATTTCGCCAAAAGTTACTAATTAGAAAGTTATTTAAAATTATATCTAAATTGAACTTTATCTAAGGAGCTTTATATGAAATTAAGTTCTCTAAAAGAATCAGATCCAGAAGTTTATAGTATAATTAAGAAAGAATTAGATAGGCAAAATAATGTCTTAGAATTAATTCCATCTGAGAATTTTGTAAGTGAAGCAATATTAGAAGCATCAGGATCAATTTTAACAAATAAATATTCAGAAGGATATCCAAATAAAAGATATTATGGTGGAAATGAAAATATTGATGAACTAGAAACTTTAGCCATAAATAGAGCAAAGCAAGTATTTAATGTTGAACATGTTAATGTACAACCATATTCTGGAAGTCCTGCTAATCTAGCAGTTTATCTCGCTACTTGTAATCCTGGAGATAAAATAATGGGTTTAAATCTTCCTGACGGTGGTCATTTAACTCACGGTTGGAAGGTAAACGCGTCTTCATTATTTTATGAAAGCATTCCATATCATGTTAATTCAAATGGATTTATAGATCTTGAAGAAGTTAGAGAATTGGCATTAGCGAATAAACCGAAACTAATTTGGTGTGGAGCCACAGCATATGTTAGAGCTCTTCCTTTTGAAGAATTTGGAGAAATAGCTGATGAAGTTGGTGCTTATTTTGCAGCTGATATTTCCCATATAGCTGGTTTAATAGCTTCTAATTTACATCCAAATCCTTCGAGTTATTGTCATATTATTACAACAACAACTCATAAGACAATTAGGGGTCCAAGAGGTGCAATGATAATGGTAACTAAAAAAGGCATCGAAAAAGACAAAGATCTTCCTTCCAAAATTGATAAAGCTGTATTCCCTGGTTTGCAAGGTGGACCTCATAATCACACAACTGCTGCAATAGCAACAGCTCTAAAAGAAATGATGAAGCCAGAATTTAAGGAATACTCTAAACAAATTATAAGAAATTCAAAAGCTTTAGCGCAAGCATTAATTGAAAAAAACATAAAATTAGTTACAAATGGAACTGATAATCATATGATTCTGATAGACTTAACTCCATTTGGTAAAGGAAAAGGATTAATTGTTCAAGAAGCTCTTGATTTAGCAGGTATTACTACAAATAAAAATACAATTCCTAATGACCCTTCATCTCCATTTTATCCAAGTGGAATTAGAATTGGAACACCTGCAATTACAACAAGAAATATGAAAGAACCAGAAATGCAACAAATAGCAGAATTTATTTCTGATGTTATAAATGAAGTAAGAAATTATAATTTGCCTTCAGATAATGAAAAAAGAAAGGAATTTTTAATTAAATTCCGATTAGAAATTAGAAATAATACAAAAATAAAGGAAATAATAAGCAAGGTTTTAAAACTTTGCGAAGAATTTCCACTTTACAAAAATGCCAGCTAAAATATTAGATGGGAAATTATTATCACAAGAAATTAGACATAATTTAGAAGAAACTATTAGCAGATTAAATCAAAAACCAGGTCTTGCATTTATTCAAGTTGGTGAAGATCCTGCTTCAACAATTTATGTAAATCTAAAAAATAAAGCTTGTAAGGAAATTGGGATTTATTCGGAACTTTATAGATTACAAACCTCAACCCAAGATGAAGAATTATTATCATTAATAGATAAACTTAATGCCAGAAATGATATTCATGGTATTCTTATACAATTACCACTTCCATCACACATTGATACTTATCGGGCCTTAGATTCTATATCTCCTTCAAAAGATGTAGATGGACTAAATTCTATTAATGTAGGATATTTGCATCAAGGAAGGAAATGCCTTGTCCCAGCTACACCAAAAGGCATTATTAGACTCCTTGAATACTATAATATAGAATTAGATGGTAAAACAGCAGTAGTTATTGGCAGAAGTAATTTAGTTGGAAGACCTATTGCAGAATTATTAACACAGAAAAATGCTACTGTAACTTTATGTCATTCAAGAACAAGTTTACTTCATGATATCACAAGAAATGCAGATATTTTGGTATCTGCAGTTGGATCTCATAATTTTATTAAAAAAGAAATGTTAAGGGAAGGTGTAGTAATAATAGATGTTGGAATTTCTAAGCTTGAAGATAAAATTGTTGGGGATGTAGACTTTGAAAATGTCAAAGAAATTGCAAGCTACATAACTCCAGTCCCAGGAGGAATTGGTCCTATGACAATTGCTATGGTATTAGAAAATACTCTAGAAGCTTATAATAAGCTTAGTTTATTGTAAATTATGTACTTTATTTATAAATAAATATTTTCACTATTAATAAATAACTATTAAATCTAGATAAATTTTTATACCTATTTAACTTAAGATTTTTATGGCAAAAAAACTATTAGGTCAAATAATACACTTCTACAGCCATATTGGTGTAGCAGTTGTTAATGTAAAATCTAGCATAAAAGTAGGAGATCTTGTCCTTATAGAAGGTCCAAATGATTCATTTGAACAAGAAATAACATCAATGCAAATTGATAAAAAACAAATTAAAGAAGCTAAGGCTAAGCAAGAAATAGGTTTAAAAGTAATTCAAGAAGTTAGAAATAACTACAAAATTTACAAAGTCAGTTAAATACAATCTTGAAGAAAGAAATAATCTTAGCATACCAAGGCAAGTTTATTACACTTATATTATACTCTTCATCGTTTTTGTATTTTCTTCCATTTTCATCTTGATAATCAATTTCAAGCTTTAAAGGTTTACCTAAAACATATTCCCCCTTTAAAGGTAATAAAACCTTCTGAGTTCCTGACAAAGTATTAATACTAGAATAACTATTTCCATTTACCTTAATAATAACATCATTTATAGGAGTTTGACTAGATAAATGAAAACTTAACTCAAAATTTTCATTGTAAGATACTATCTCATTATAATTAACATTATCAATAACAAGCACCGGCTTCTTGTAAACTTTAAGACTAATAAAGTCATTAACATGATTTTTTTCAATTTCTACATCAGCAACAATGGTCTGTGTTGTAAAATTACTTAAATCTAGATCAAAAATTACATCAACATTATTTCCCATATCAACATTAACAGTTTTACAATTATCAACTAAACAAAGATTAATATTATTTAAATTTCTATTAGTTTTATTTTTTACATTACAAGTTATACTTGCTTTTTCATAAATATAATAATATTTTTTATCGCTTTGGCATTTTAATGAAATAAACTCAGAATAGGTTCTTTCACTAATTTTTGTATAACTACTTATTGTGTCTTCTGCTTCTTTTCTAGATATTTTATCATATGAAGCTGAATAATCTAAACTCGTGGACTTAATTTGTCCAAAACTATCTTTTATACTTATATCTGCAGTATACAAATAATCAGGATCTAAATTTTCTGGCACTTTTATCAACCAAAAAACATCACTTCTACTTTTAGGTTTTAGTAAAACTTGTTTTACATTCTTATCAATTAACTGGGGGGCTTTTATAATACTTATACTTGTAGATGCATAATGATTTAAAGGATTTTCAACAGAAATTCTTATAGGAACATAACTCCCTGGCCCAACTTGATCTTCAATCATACTTACCTCAATATTATAAGGGGATTGTATTTTTGAACCTACACTAGTTACACTAGACTTAAGTTTTAAATCTTTAGGTTCTATACTTAATCCATATGATTTCCATTTATATTTTGCACTATAAGTAGCAGAATCAACAGAATCAGAAAGTTTAACATGGCTAGGATCTATCCAACCATATTGGCCAAATGTAACATCAAAAGGTACCCATCCATATTCATCAAAATAAACTTCTGCCCATCCATGATTACCAAAATCATAATTTAAATTTGTATAAACCATTCCAGAAACAAATCTTGCAGGTATTCCTATACTTCTTAACATAGATATAAATAAACTTGTAATTTCATCACAAACTCCCTCTCTATTTTCTAATACCCAACTAGATTTCTGAACTGCAGTTGCAGTTAATGTATTTAAATCATATTTAATATTTGTATTAACCCAATCAGCAATAACAAAAGTAACCTCAAACAAATTATCTTTTCCTTGTGCTAAAGAACTTGCCTTAGTTAAAATATCATCATTAACATCAATATTATCTGTAGGTTCCAAATATTGTCTTAGTGAACTGTCTATGCTTAACATAGGAAATTTAGAGTTAGGAATTGGATAAATTAAATTACTTGTTTTAATAGTTCCATCTAATCCAAATTTATAATTATTATTGATGTTATTCCATTTATATAAAATACTTGTACCTTCTTCAATTTGTGCTTCTGGCTCAGATATTATATTTAAATTCTCAACTGTTTGTCTAACATCGTTCATAGGAACTAATGTTAACTCAGTAGTTATATGTTCTAAACTTGCAGATTCAGAATTCTTAGTTAATTCAATATTAGAATCTATATTAAGATTAATCCAAAGACTATCAACATCATTGTAGTTTTCAACAGCAGCAAAACTACTACAAGACAAAATTAAGACAAACATTAATATTTTAAGTTTCATTTAACCTAAACAATACTGTTACTCTCCATAGTCTTTTGCTAGTCATCCTATCAACAGAGTATAATTTTCTTGATAGTTTTATTTCTCCTTTATATCTTTTTTTAAGTTTTCTAGAAATATTTACAGCAGTTTTTTTACTACTCAAATATAAATCTACACCAAATTTCTTATGTATCTCTTTTGAAATAAATGCTTTGTCATTTTCTATATAACCATAAATAAGATTTAGTATTTCATCATTTTTAGGCCTTAATTGAAAAATTGCTTCATAGTACTGATTTTTAGTGTATATTGTCATAACGAGAGTACCTGCGCGTGTGGAATTCCTTTAATCATGATTATATCTTCTTCTTGAATAATTCCATTATCTAATGCAAGTTTCACACACTTTTTTCCTATCATATTAATATTTTCTGCAATCTTCATCAACTTAATAACTTCATTGTCGTTTTTAATTTCACCTTTATAAAATCTCTCAGAAACATTGATGCAAATATTTCCATCTTCTAAAGTTTTTCCAATTAAATTTTCATCACATATAGCTAAAACTTTTCCACTTCCATCTTTATGAATTTTTACATACATCTTAAATTTTAGTCTTAACAGTATGCTTAGCTCCACAAGCAGCACATTTTATCTTTAATATTCTATCTTCTTTAAATAAAGTTGTATCTGGTTTATTACATTCTTTACATAAAATAAAATCTTCAGCATATCTCTGTATTTTTGCATTAATTAAATTTGAACTTATTTTCCTTCCTAAAATTAATCTTGTGTCTTCTATATATCCTGGAGAAGCTAATTCTCGTAATAAATATTTTAATAAATGATTCTTATCTCTTCTAAAAGTATCACAAATTTGAAGAAAATTGGTAATTACTGTCTTATTCCCTTGAATATGACCTTTTACACCAGGAATTTCAAATCTTTCACTTTTCTTGCTTTGCTCAGGTAATTTCTGTCTTGCTCTTCCCAATAATTTTTCGTAATTTTCCATAAAAAAACTTATTACTCTTTATTTATAAAATTAATGATATTTTATATTCTATAAGCCTCAAGTAAGCTTTATATATTTTCTCATATTTACTATATTTAATGGAAATCGATCAAGTTGAACACAAACTTGAAAATCCTAATAATTCTAATAAAGGCATAATTTTACTACCGGGAGTTAGCGGGAAAGCATTAGCAGATCCAAGATACAATTTACTTTCTAGCGCATTAATCAATGCAAATTTTGGTTTTCTAAGATTTGATTTATGGAAATCTGTCTCAGAATTAGATAAAATGACAATATCAGAAATACAAGATTTTTTGGACAAAGCTTTTGATTTTATGCAAAATAAAGGATTTACAGAAATTTCATTAATAGGAAAAAGTTTTGGTGGTGGAATACTTTTAACATATATAAATCCAAAAATAAAAAAATTAGTTCTTTGGTCTCCAGCAATAAACTATAGTAGAGAGTCAAATTTTATTTTCACAAAAGAAACAAAACTATACACATTCAAGAGTTTTATGGATATAAAGATAAATAAAAGAGATTTATATCATATAAATTATCCAGTTTTAATACTCCATGGTACAAAAGATGAAGTCATGCTATTTGAAAATTCTGAAAAAATTGTTCAAGAACTTCCAAAAATAGTTTTAAAACCTATTCATGATTCAGATAACTCTTATTCTAATGAAACTTGGCTTAATGAAATCATTGAAGAAACAATAGAGTTTCTAAAATAAGACATCAAATTACATTAAGCTTTAATATCCTTTAAAGCTAATTCTTTAAATCTTTTAATGAATATTTCTAAGTTTTCTTTAGGGACTCCAGCTCCACAAGCATGTAAATGGCCACCCCCATAAGCATTTAATCCCTCTACGGATTTAAGTAAAATATCTCTAACAGGTCTTTTATTACATCTAATACTTAAAGTAACATTATCTTCTTTTACTCTTCCAACAATAACATATTTATCAGGACATCTATACTGTAATTCCGTTGCTAATTCGGAAGAAGTTGCAAATCCATTATCGGGATAAGTAAAAATTAAGAAATTCTTGTCTTTATTATTTATAATAGCTTTTTTGTATAAATCAATATAAATCAAATTTCCTTTTTCATACCTATCTAATATAAATATGCCTTCTTTATTACTTCCATTTAATATATCATATGGATCATTAATATTGATTAAACAGTTTAATGATTTTCTCACTTCACTAGTTTTTCCCTTTAAGTTAAAAGATAATATTTTTACTAACTTTCCAATATTAGTTTCATATAATGCTTCACCAGGATTTTTTATATTAATAGGAAATAAATCAGGATATTCTTTTGTAAATTCATTAACAAAGTAAGGTATATGATAATCTGCTACGCACCCAATCATAGCAATCCACATATCTTTTTTTATAATTTCATGAGCCCAAAAAGTAGTGCTTCTATTATCATTAATATCATATAATAAAGGATTACAATAAATTTTAATCCCTTTATTATTTTGAACTGGATGATGATCAATCCATATAATAGGTACATTAATTTTGTCAACAAATTCTTGAGCAATTTTAGGTTTATCTAAAACAAAAATTAAATCAGGATTAAACTCACCAATTTTATTATAAAATTCCATATTTAATTCTGGTTTCCCTTTAACTGGGACTCCATATCCAAATCCTTTATATCGTCTTAAAATTAAATAAGCGCATGTTCCATCACAATCATCATCAAAAAAGAATAAGGGATTTTCTGCCTTATCAAGCAATTTTTTAATGTCTTTTAAGATCTTCTCATCAATCATAGTTCACTCATCACAAATTTTAAAGTCTCTGAAACTTCATTGTTATTTAATTCATCTACACTAAAAAAATTAGCCTCAATATTCTTAGGATCTAATTTTTCATTAACTAAATTAGCCTCATAAACATTCACATTAATATTCTTATCATTCTTTAAAATTTGATATGTATTAAAAATTTGAACAATATCTACTAATAATCCCAAGTTATCTTTAACATATTTTTTTAAAAGAATCTCTACCCTATCAGGATCATCAATATCTATATAAGGCAAATTCCAGATATTCCCTTCTTTAAAAACTAATATTTTATTATCCTTAATTATTAAACACGCATTCAATACCATTATTACTTATTTATTCCTTAATTTATTTAAACCTATTGATTTTACTTGAATAAGCATAAGAATTAATGTAATCTTCTCTTATTAGCTCTTAAACTTGGTCTGACTTTCTCAGCACCTTTACCTCTATTTCTTAAACCTCTTGCTTTTCTGCCAGCACTTGTTAATCCTCTAAATGCTCTTCCTCTATGTTGCTTATTGCTTATCCATTTAATTGTATTATCTGCCTTTATAACAGGATGATTTGGATCTACTAAAATAACTTCATACCAAATAAAATGCCCATCTCTTCCCACTTCATAAGAATTCAAGACTTCCATATTAATGAATTTTTTATTTGTTCTTTCTTCTGCTATTTGTCTATAGTTTTTATTAACAACAAGCTTTTGTCCTTTATTACTTGATTTTCTCCCCTTTTTAATTTTAGGTCTCATTCTTCTAGACTTTCTTAATCTAGTTCTTACAATAAGAAATCCTTCTTTAGCTTTATATCCTAACGCTCTTGCTCTGTCTATTCTAGTTGGATGTTCTAATTTAATGCTAACTGGCTCTCTTCTCCAACCTATTAACTTTTGTTGAAAAGCTTTAGCTCCTTGGTTATTCCAACTTTCTCTTAAATAGCTAGTAAATGACATTTTTAATGAAACTTGGGTATAAGCTTTATAAAGCTTTCTAATCAGTGGCAAGATATTTAAACTTTTTTATTATATTAATTTTATGAAAGGATTATTTAAAGCATTACTTGGAATTTTTATAATAGTAATTGGCGTCTATATTTATATCTCAGAATGGTTTAATGGATTCTTTGCAAGACAATTTAAAAACTTAATTTTCTTGCTTATAGGAAATATTCCTGGATTATTAATTTTAATAGGTCTTGTAATAATAATGATAGGCCTTAGTGACCTAAAATCAAATAATTAAAAATAATTACTAATTCTTTTTTGTGTTTTTATATCATTTAAAAGCTTACTTTTCTTTAAAATTTCATCAATCTTAAATTTAAACTTGCTATAAATTAAAACCTTTGCATATTCTAACATTTCTTCTATATTATTAAATTCTCTATACTCTGAATTTAATGATTTTCTAGCAGCTTCTCTTGTAACAAAAACTCCTAATGGCATAGTATAAGCAGGAGTTATAAATCTTAAAGTTATTACAGAAGCTTTTCTCTTTATTTTACTTAATTCTTCTAATATCGCTAATTTAACAGAATAATAACCTCCTGCTGTTTGTAATGCATAATTTTTTCTTCCAAAATAACTTTCATAATCTGTTGTTGATTGAAAATTAAAATTTTTCATAAATCCTTGTAAATAAGTCTCAAATAATTCATAGCTAAAATTATTAGGGATAAACATAATTAAGTAATAATTTCCAAGATATCCATTAAAATAAATTCTATAATTCTCAATTTCTTTATAGTCTCTAACATCTTTTAATAATTTCTTTCCTAATATATCATCAGTAGCTGTAATACTTAATCTAGTTGGGACTAATCTTCTATTATCTTTTATACCTAAAACTCCTATAGATAGTAATTGAGATAATTGTTGTTCATTAAATCCAGATTTATATAAATATTCTAAGGCAGTTACAGCCTTTAAATCACTATCCGAAACTACTTTATCTACTTTAGAATGAATTCTAATATTTTCATTAACATTAATTTTTTTAAGTTCTGCAGAAGGACCTCTGGCAGTAGCAATATTATCTAAGCTTAAACTCATTTTTACACTTTTATTTAATTCTACATTAATATCTACAGGCTTAACAGACATCCCAATTTCTTGTAGTAATTCTACATAACTATCATTTAATGCCTTAGCACTATTTGTTTTTCTAGAATTAATTAAATTTTTTCTTAATGATACAATTTCATTAATATCAAACTCATTCTTAGCCCAGTAATTAGGACTATCTAAAAGCCAAGCTTCTTCAATTTTTTCTGGAGGACTTAAAACTCCAATATTTACACTTGGATATTTTAATTTACTTCCAATAAACACACTTGGAGGACTTACACTACTAAACTCTCTAATTTCCTTTATTTCTTTCACATTTCCATAAAACTTAGGTGCATGAATTGGACAAATTCTAGGATCTTTAGAGCAGAAAACACAATTTATCTTCATATATTAATTAAAGATCTCTAAATATATAAAATTAGCTACAAAATTATATCTTCCTTAAAAATACCATAAATCCAGTATGACTAATTATACTTGAAACAGGCCTTACTTTTCCTTCATCAATTTGCCATTCCCTTTCAATAATTTCTACTGTTTTCACATGAATAAATGTCTTATTTTTCTTTAATAATTCAATAACTTGATTTATTGTGGGTAAATAACAAACTAAAAAATATCCTTTTTTCAGTGCCTTAAAAGCATTTTCTATAGCATTCCATGGCTCTGGCAAATCTAGAATTATTAAATCAAGCTCTTTTTCATCAATTTTTTTGTAAACATCTTTATTTTTAATTTCTATATTTTTTAATCCAATAAATTTAATATTTTCATTAACTAATTTAAAAAATTCTTTATTTCTTTCATAACTTATTACTTTTTTACAAAATATACTTAAAAATGAGGTTAAATATCCACTTCCAGCTCCTGCTTCTAATACAGTAGAGTCTTTAGTAATTCCAGTATTAGTTAAAATATATCCAATATCTTTTGTAATCATTATTTGAGGTCCTCTTTTTATTCTTTTAATTAAATCATCAAAAGAAGGTTCTAGAACTATAAATTCTTCTTTAATATTTGAAACTACTTTACTTCCATTCTTAGCTTTTTTAATATCTTTATCTTTTATTACTCCAAAATTAGTATGCAAATCTCCTTCTTTCCACAAAAACTTCTTATCCTTATGAATTAATATTTTCATAGTTTCTTACTCATATAAACTCCATCATATTTATAAGTTCCTCTTTTAATTCTTCGAATCTCTCCTCTTTTATACATATTTTTTAATATCCAGCTAACTCTTACTTTATCTATTTCAATCTTACTACTAATTTCAGTTAGTGAGAGTGTTTGGTCTTTCTTAAATATATCAATTATTTCTTTATGTAATCTAAGTCCTTCTTTATTCTTCTGTGCTTTTTTACCAATACAAATTTCCCATCTTTTTAAAAGATCCGCTCTTTTCTTCCATAGACTAGTATTTTTACCAAATTTTTTTTCAAAATCTAATATGTCATATCCAAATTTAGTAATGCCTTCAGAAAGTATATTTAATTTATACATTTCATTTTCCCCATATGTACCTCTGTTCTTATACTTGATAACATGAGAGGTTTTGTAGTTTAGAAGATCGCACAATTTTTTTAAACTACTAATAATCCTTTCGTCAGACATTCTTAAATTTATTCCACTATAATTTTTTGGATCTATATTAGCTTCATCCTCTATTACTGCAACTAACAAAGCCAATTTATACTCTGTTGGTAAATTAAAACTTCTTTGAATAATCTTGTAAGTTTTAAGTTCATTTGGTTCTAAGTTTAAAGCATAACAAGAAATCTTCCTGAAAAAAGCCGGAATGACAATTTGTGTACTTTTTGTTTTACCAAGTTTGAAATAATTGAATCTAGAAAACAAAAGTTCTCTTAGTGGGTTAGTATCATTTTGAATCCACCTGAGTGATTTATTTTTATGGTGAATATATCCATCCCCAACCAATACACTAATAATTCTCATATCAACGGGGGTATAATAATAAGGAAATTTAATTTTATAAATAGCTGTACTGTTTGCGTCTCTGTAACCAATAATATGCTTTTCAGCAATTCTCAGATTAATTTTTGATGATTTTAATATTTTTATAAGATTTTTTATACTTATGAACGCATTACTCCTATTCAAGAAATAGCCAATGTGAACACTTGTAATTCCGACCTTCTTGGCAAACTTATAGACGGGAGATATAAAGAGAATTTTCCTTTTTATTTTGTTCTTGAATTCATTATCAACATTTACAAAACCATCTATCCACTCAAAATGTATCTTAAAGTTTACTGCCATACATAGATGTGGAGTTCCAATTAATTAATAAATCTTTTCATATCTTTTTAGAAAGATAAACTGACTCCTTTTTATAACCTAATTTATAGAAATAAGCCCTTGCTCCTACTCCTGCATTTACTAGTATTTTATTGGAATCATATTCTTCTTTTGCAATTCTCTCAGCCTCATACATTAACTTTTTACCAAGGCCATGGTGCTGAATTGCATCGCTATTTGTCTCTTCGAGAGGAACTAAGTTACCATAAATATGTATTTCGCGTATACCAACACTTTTATTAGTAATTTCAGGTCTAAATGGTTTATACGGAATCCTTAATCTTACAAATCCAAGTATAATATTTTGAGAAATTTCTTCATAGGATAAAAATATTTCTTTTCCACCACTAGAATCGTAATCATATCTCGACAATTCAATCTTTGCAAAGTCTACCTTTTTATTCATTGGTTCTCTACATCTTATACATCTACATCTTACATTATTTTTTTTCATTAATTCATGTAAGTATTGTCTAAAATTGGTAATATCCACTCCATCTGCCGTAAATTTTGTTGGTATATCGCGCAAAATTCTCATAACCCTTGTGTAATTTGGGATTAAGGGTTTAATTTTTAATAATAAATTAGCCGCTTCTTCTGTTCTTAATGGTTTGAATTCACCTTTTTTATACTGCAAATATAAAGGCGTTCCTGGCATCACCATACATGGATATATTTTTAATGCATCAGGTTTATAATTTTCATCTTCAAATAATTGTTTAAAGTTATTAATATCCATTTCTTCCGTTGTCTTTGGTAAGCCAATCATTAAATGTCCACACGTTTTCAGAAAGCAATCTTTTGTTAGTTGCATCGCCCTTTTTGTATCTTCTAGACTATGACCCCTATTTGTAATTTTTAATATTTCATTAAATAATGATTGCACTCCAATTTCTACTCTTGTAGTTCCAAGCTTTAACATTTGGTTTAGATGCGGTTCAAAACACCAATCTGGTTTAGTCTCAATATTCATAACAACACATCTTATTTTTGCATATTCATTTCTTATTTTCTCTCTCTCTAAATTTGCTTCCCCCTTTATTTTTGATAATTTTTCATGTATTCTTTGAGTTCTTTCCTTATTGTTTATTGTTCCTGGCAACTCGAAAAACTCCTTAAATTTTGCAAAGTTAAATCTGTCGTTCTCAAAGAATATCTCAGAGAAATCATTCATTGCCTTTAGTGTATATTTTACTACATAATCTTGATAATCTACTGGAAAACTTGTAAAAGTTCCCCCTTGAATAATTACTTCTGTTTTCTCTGGAACCTGATTTAATAAAATATATTGTTCTAATCTATTAAAAACAATTAAGTAAGGATCATAATTAGCTCTAATAGATCTCATTGTACTTGGTTCATTTCCAGTATAACTCATAGGGATATTTCCATAATAAGAATTAGGTCCTCCTGGACAAAAGGTACATTTTCCATGTTTACAAGCAATTGGCATAGTCATTACTGCAATAGGAGCAACTCCACTTAATGTTCTAATTGGCTTTGAAGTTAATAAATTTCTAAATTTTTCTCTGTCTTTTTCATTTAAATGCTCAAGAATTTCAATATTAGAAGGAATTTTATTAAATTTATTTTTTCTAACTACACTTAATTTAATTTTATTTAAATCAGATTTATCTTTTATATTTCCATTTATTAAATTTGATTCAATTTCTTCATAAACATTGTTATCTTCCATAACTTTAAGCATTAGAATGAATTTAAAAAAGTAACTACATAAACATTTTTACTTAACTACATGGTCTAAAATTTTTTAACTTCAAATAAATCTGAACCGATTGATAAACAAGCTGAAAGATCTACTATTTGTTTTTATAAAGAATTTCACAAAAATTATAAAATCTAGGTTTGAAACTATCAAAAATAAAAATTTGTCTATAGTCAATAAAGTAATTTATTCCTTTTTATATTCAATCACAATAATCTATTTAAATAAGTACTTTGTCAATCTTTTGGGTTGAAAAAACATTCATTGATTTCAAAAATGGGGAATTATTAATGAAAAAATTTGTTCTACTTATACCTATACTTCTATTATCTCTATCTATATATGTTAATGCTGCAGATTGCGGTGGTGCTGTAAGATGTTATTGCGGAGATACTGTTACTTCCAATCATACTATGACTTATGATATCCCTAATTGTGCGAGAAACGGACCCGATGCAGCCCTTAAGGTTAATAGCGCGGTAACACTAAACTGTCAGGGGCATACAATATCGGGTACTGGTCATGGTTTTGGAGTCAGATTTGAAGGAGGAAGTAGTCATGTAGTTAGGAATTGCGTTGTTTTAAATTTTGATAATGGTATTAGAAATGATGCTGCAACTAATGCCCAAGTTCTAGATAGTGTTTTTAGCTATAATACTCAAACTTCAGTTACCTTCGGAGGTGCAACTGGAGGCACTGTCAGAAACAATCTAATTTATGATAATGGATATTCTGGAATTAATATATACTCAATGTCCGGAGTCAGTGTATATAACAATGAGTTTGCACACAATACTGAATATGGGATCTATGTAGATGGCGCAAGTGGAAACACCTTTTACAATAATACGCTCTATGATAATCAACTAGGTAATGCTATTGAAAGAACTTCTGGTTCTTCAAATAATTGGAACACGTCAACTCTAGGAAATGATTGGAGCGATTTTGGATCTAATCCTGGATATCCAAACACATATATTATTCCTGGGCCTGGACCTGGAGTTGATAGAAGACCTAGAAGTGCTTTGGCAATTATTGACTTGGCAATTTATTCTAATCAAATAACTATCCCTCAAGATATTACTGAAGGTGATAGAGTTCCAATCAGATTTTATGTTCATAATAATGGGTATGCAGCTGCAAGTAATGTTAGAATTAATGTTTTAATGGATGATAATGTGATCTTTCCAATAAGTAATCAGTATATAGGTGCGCATGCAAACATATCTATTTCTGTTTATTGGAGTGCAACTGCTGGTGGGCATACCTTAGGAATCCAAGTTGATCCTTATAATGTAATTCCTGAAACTAATGAAGGAAATAATGCTGGAGGTAGATCATTTTATGTTGAATCCATCAGATATGCTTTTGTTTGGATACCTTTTGGAGGATCGCGGGAGTGGACTGACCAATCTTTTTCAAATGCAGTAGATACTAGGGCTAACTTTTTCAACAAAGTAACCCCACTTAGGAATTGCGAAAATTTTGCAGTCCACATTAAGATACCTGTTCATGAAGTTGAGGAACACTGTCCTGTTCTGACCAATTTTTGGATAGGACTAAGTGGTTACATTGCAGATAGAATAAAAGATTGTGCTGAAAATCTTACAGCCGCAGGACTAATCCCACCAATTCGTACTAAAGTAGTAGGTTTGTCAAATGGCCATCATCTAGTCGCTGGAGTTGGAGGGAGCAGAATTGGATTTAGTTATGTGTATGCAGAAGCAAATAATCGCTTGGGAGATGCATTATATGATACCCCGTCGCATGAATTAGGCCATGCGTATGGATTATGTGATGAATATCATTATTACTCCGACATCATCCGTGGAATTATCGGTTACTACGATCAAAACTTGTTCTGGGGGTGTCCAAATCCTTGGAGTGCTACCTGGGATGAACCTTGGTCTGGCAACCTTACAAGAAATCATCCATGTCTAACAAATCAAGCCCCCCAGCCAGTTGGTCAGTGCAAAGGTGCTGATGGGTGGTGTTGCGGTGCAACTTCTTACAGCAATTTTACTGACACCTTTCCTGCAGGGCCACATTACCCCACATGCCACATTACCGATCGTATCCTCTACAATATTATGGGATCTAGCGCAGTCTCTGAAACTACATGCGGGTTCAGCTTTGAGTCTTATGAGTTCCTGCAGTCAGATATTTCTTGCGCAGCAGGTCTAAAATCTCTTCAGAATCGGTCAATAGTTAAAGTAGGTCTTACATTCAATATTTCAGACGTGGGAAGCGATTCTGTCACAATCGAATCATTGAATGAATTCATCAGTGACAAAGAAATATCTGATTTAACCAGTTTTAGCGATTACCATCTAGATATTTTTGATGAGAACAATACTCTGTTGCTGTCCAAAGTGCTGCCAGTCTATTACGTAACTTTGACATCCCCAGAAAACGTCAACGATTCAAATGCTGATGTTTCTAATTTTACAAGCGTGGTCACCGAGTATGTTAAGGATCGTGATTGGCACACTCTAAGAGTCTACAGAAATGATACATTATTGCTTGAGGAAAACATTGGAGAATTATTATGTAACAACAACCAGATGTGTGACAATTTTGAAAATTATTACTCTTGTGAAGCAGATTGTCCAAACAGTGGACCAGACAATACTTGCCAATCAGAGGAAAATGGAATCTGCGATCCAGATTGTGCAGAAGGTATTGACATTGATTGTGGATGTAGAGTTCCAACTGATGGTTTAGTATTAAGATATAATACAATTCTTTGTGATGGAACTTATAATCTAGAAAATGGAATATTCGTAGACTCAAACAACATTTCTGTAACATGCAACAATTGCACATTAATTGGAAATAAGACAAGCTTTGGAATTTCTTTAATACAAAGAAACAATGTTGAGATTTCAAACTTGAAAATTGTAAACTTTAGTACTGGAGTTTATTTGCAAAACTCTACTCAAAACACAATTAGAAATGTAAGAGTTCAAGGACATACAACAGGAATTAATCTTTTGTACAGTAATTCAAATGAAATACACGATAATTTCCTAACATCAAATACAAATTCAACTTTGTTAATTGACAGTTCTTCTAACAACATTCACGGCAACGTTATTCAGAATAGTAATTTCAAAGGAGCCTTGCTAGTTAGAAGTCAAAATAACTTGTTTTACAGAAATGTTTTAAATAATAACAACCAAAGTGCTTATGAAGACAATCTAAGCATAGGAAATGCTTGGAATAATTCAATAACAGGAAATAACTGGTCTGACTTTACGGCAAACCCAGGATATCCAAATTTCTATGAAATTTATGGTCCTGGAGATGGAATTGACTACTTGCCAAATGGTAGAATCTATAACACTGCCCCAAGATTTACACCATTTAATAATATTACAATTAGAGAAGCAAATAGAGTATTACTGGATTTAAATGCAACTGATGCAGAGAATAATATTTTAACATTTTACACAAATGCATCTGCTGTACTACCAAGTGAATTCACTTTCAACAGTACTACAGGATTATTTGACTGGACTCCAACATATCTAGATCAAGGAAACTATACAATATTCTTAAACGTAACTGATGGAGCACAATGGGACTATGCAAAACTTTTTATTACAGTACTTGATGTAAGGGTTGGGGGAGGCTCTCCAATTTTCCTAAAACCAATAAAAAAAATTATTGACAGAGAAATCCCTTAAAATAGTAATTGTATATTTTTATGATTTTTTAAAGTGAATCACTAAAAATTCAGTTAAATTTTATCAAAAACTTTATAAATCAAATAATTAAAATAAATTTATGCCCAAGAAAGCAAAAAAAGAGGAAAGTAAAAAAGCTTCTATATTAAAAAGAACTTTAGCTTATATAATTGACAATTTAATTATTGGTATAATAGTTATTTATCCATTTCAAAATTACTTAAATAAAATAAATAAAGAAATTAAAATCACAGATATATTCACATCAAATTTAACTTCTGATTTATATATTATTTTTTTAACTATAGCAATTTTAAGTTTAATGTACTTTAGTTTATTTGAATATTATTTAAAACAAACAATAGGAAAAATGATTTTAAAAATAAAAGTTATCTCAATAAAAAAAGAATTTTCATTTTTACAAGCGTTATTAAGAAATATTAGTAAAGTAATTGACATACTTTTAATCATAGACATTATTTATTTATTATTGTCAAAAGAAAAAGAAAGATTATTTGGTAAGTTATCTTATACAAGAGTAATAGAAAAATGAAAAAATATCAATTTATTATATTAGCCTTGGGAATTATCTTCTTAATAAGTTTATTAATTTCAAGAACTGTAGAGACTACAAAATCTATTCAGCCTAATAAAGTAGCTCTAATTCCAATTTATGGAACTATAACAGTTTCTTCAGAAAGTGATTTATTCTTTGGTCAAAGTCAAGCTCCATCATCAGTAATTATAGAAGCATTGGATAAAGCTGATAAAGATCCAACAATAAAAGCAATTATCTTAGAAATAAATAGTCCCGGAGGAACTGTAGTAGCTTCTAGAGAAATAGGAAATAAAATAAAATCAATAAATAAACCAGTAGTTTCTTGGATACGAGAATTAGGGGCAAGTGGGGCTTATTGGATTGCTTCTACATCAGATTATATTATAGCTGATCCTATGAGCATTACTGGAAGTATAGGAGTTATAGGAAGTTACTTAGAATTCTCTGATTTATTTGAAAAGTATGGAGTTACATATCAGAGATTAGTAGGAGGAAATTTAAAAGATGCTGGAACTCCGTATAAAGATCTAACAAATGAAGAAAGACAATTTTTACAAGAAAAAATTGATAAAATTCACGATTCCTTTATTAAAGAAGTTTCTATAAATAGAAAATTAGATTATGAAAAAGTAAAGAAATTATCTAATGGTGCTTTTTATTTAGGAGAAGAAGCTCTTGATTTCGGTTTAATAGATGAACTAGGATCAAAAGATGAAGCAGTAAATAAAGTAAAAGAACTAGCAAATATTAAAGATGCAGAGCTAGTAAGTTTCAAAAAAGAAACTTCTATACTAGATGTTATCCAAAAGTTAACTTCATATAATTCATTTTATATAGGGAGGGGAATAGGCTTTTCTTTATTCCAAGGATTTAAGCAAGAAAATTCATATTCAAACATACTTAAAATAGCCTAGAAATGTAATTCTTTTATAGTAGTAACAAATAGAAAGCTTTATAAATAGAGAAAAATTCTGTTTAAATATGGTTGATATTAATGCAGCAGATTATTTAATTGTAGAAAATAACGAATCGAGATTATATCTAGCTAAGCACAGAAGTTTGTTCTACTTACCTAGAAAAGATCAAATGATAGAATTAGCGCAAACAAATGGTTTTATGCCCACAATACGAGACTTTGCTGATTTAGTACTTTTGATTGATTCAAAAAAGCCAGTTTATAATGGTAATAAAAAGAAAATAAGTACAATAGAAAGAAAAGAAATTTTAGATGAAATTCTGGAAGTTAGAAATTCTTGGGGAGCAGAAAACCTTGACAATAGATTTTTTGTAGATAATGGAAAAATGTACATGGCATCAGGACATCGAGTTATTGATAAACAAATTATCCCATCATTAGTTAAAGAAGTTGATCCTTTAATGCAACATGGTAGTATAAGTTTAAGAGACTTAGATGAAGATGGTTTAGCTATAAAAGTTGGAGGAAGAAGTTTATATTACTGGCACCCTAGAGATGATTCTGTCGCGAGGTTCTGCGCCAGTTCTGATGGAATTGACCTGGATTGTGGAGGGTATCCACAGAGCTCAAATCTTGCATTAGGGGTACGTGAAGCGCGCGAAAGTTTAGAAGTTTAATTAAAATGAAACAAAGACAATTAATAAGAACAAAGGACGAATTTATAGATGAATTAGTTTATAAAACAATAAGAAGATTTCCTTCTCTATATCATAATGGAAAACAAGATTTACTACAAGGAACTAATATTTTAGACAGATTAGCAATGGAGTCAACCATATATGGTGATTTTAATTTACAAAGCGCTCGAAGAGAGCTAATTAGTCCTCAGGATTCAGAATTACTTATTTCAAGAGGAGAACATCCTAATTTAGACAGAGATGAATATTTAGCTTTAGTTCTATATGACAGAAGTGTTAATGGAGCAAATGAACAACAAGCAGAAGCACTTCATAAAAGTATATGTGATCATAGAGATTCCTTATATATCAATCAAGGAGAAGAATATTCAAAATTATTAATACAAAGAGCAGGACTTTTAAAAGACGAAAATATGCCTTATGGTGTTAGAATAAGAGTATTGCCTGGAATTACTCGAGTATTTCCTTCAGATATTTTAAACTATCAAGGACATTACCTTACATTTGACCAAGCTTTAAATCACGGACTCCCAACTAGAACAGCAACACTTAAAGGAGGAAAAAGAAGATTTGTAACTCCAACACTAGGAGATAATGGTTTAAGAGTACTTGTAAGACAAAGTCTAAAAGATAATTTAAATTTAAATGCATCTGAATCAGTATTAAATTCAAAAAAAGGTACTACAACATTTATAAAAAAATAAAGATATAATTTATTATTTTAACTTATAAATAGATATTTTTATAAGCTTCTTTAATTCTATAATAATGTAGGCTAGGTCGGGCTGTTAGTCGTAGCCTGTACTGTAAATCGACTTCATGACAGGACCGAAGCCTGGATGAGGGTTAGTTATATATTAGTGGTCTTGATTCGTACAAAGATCCTTTGTCCTATGGAGCCGATATTTTTGGTAAATGAGTCAGACTAGGAATAGAGAAAGAAACAACAATTAAATATTAAAAATGAAATCTAAATTTGAATTACAATTATACTTTAAAAGTTTCTTTCGTTCAAAGCAGCTCTAACCATTAATGTTGACGTTCATGGGGTAGCAGAGGGGAGGAAAAATCAGGATAAACCATTAATGTATACTAATTCGACTTCCAGGCGTGCCTACTTTTCAAATTTCTTTAATAGTTTATTTATTATCATTAAAAATCCCCCAAGTTCTTTTGTAATTTAGTTCCTTTATGATTCAAATATGTACTCCAACTTTTTCTAAATATTTCTGGATATTTATCTATATTTTCTTTTAAAAATTTCTGAGTTCTTTCATCAGATGTATATCCACTTCCAAAATCAATTCCTATTTTTTTCTTTATTTTTTCAATTTCTTCTTCACGCATTACTTTAGCAATAATTGATGAACTTCCACACTCTAAAAAATTTTTATCTGCTTTATGATCAACAATTAATTCAACTTTTTTATTTACTAACAAATTTAATAAATATGCTTTGTATTTTTTTATGTTTGTACTAGGACAATCTATTATAGCCTTATCAGGATTCAATTCATTAATTATTTCTGCTGTTTTATGCGCTTCTAACCAATTTAGATTTAAACCATTGTTTCTCATAACTGCATAGTCAACCTCTTCTGGTGTAATTTGTATTATTTTTATTTTTTTTGCTATTTTATGAATTTCTTCTGCCAATTTTATTCTTTTTTTATGTGGAAGTAGCTTAGAATCTTTAACACCTATTTTTTTCAACAACGGCAAATCTTTTTCATCAAATAAAGTACCAACTATAAACAAAGAACCTATCACAGGACCTTTTCCCGCCTCATCAACACCACATATTAATGTCATAATTTTTTATTGTATCTACAAATTATAAAACTTTCTTAATTACTTTTAATCAAATTAAAGTCATAAAAGTATTTAAATACAAGTTTTATTTAATAAATTTATGATAAAAAATATATTAATTATACTATTATTAGGAATTGTATTAGTTGCAGGTTGTACACAAATACCTCCAAATGATAATGGTTTTCAGGAAAAAGAAATTCCTTTTGACACTGTAGATAAGGATGTAAATAGCATTATTCAGGCAAGAGCTCAAAAAGTTATACAAAATTCAGAAGATTTTCAAAAACTATTGAATGAAATAGGTTCATTAAAACTACTTGTAGAACCAGATTTCTCAAAATACACAGTCATAGCAGTATTCCAAGGTCAAAAACTAACAGGTGGATACTCAATCGAGATTAATAAAGTTAAAGAAACAAGAGATAAAATTCAAGTGTATATTATAGAAACTTTTCCAGACCCAAATGACGTTGTTACTCAAGCACTCACAAGCCCATATCACATAATTACCATAGCAAAAACAA
>Ga0209542_10003551_pt1 | contig 33269 bp, 27 predicted proteins | sample RifCSPhighO2_01_FD_184028 | JGI IMG/M metagenome (GOLD analysis project Ga0209542, IMG submission 184028) | Soil microbial communities from Rifle, Colorado - Rifle CSP2_plank highO2_0.1 (SPAdes) (version 2) | ecosystem: Environmental > Terrestrial > Deep subsurface > Rock core/Sediment ... | reverse complement strand
GGAAAAAAAAGAAAATTTTGCAGCCCGTTTGGCGCTGGCGGGCGTGGGAGGAATCCTTGGCATCGCGACGCTGGGCATTGCGCTGCGCAGACCGGACAAGGACATTCGCTTGCCCGCGTTCTACCTGGGTCTTGCGGCGTTGGCAGCCATGGGCGGACGGCTGGGCGAAATGGGCAGTGAATCCTTGCGGCGCGAAATCGCATTTTTGGGAAAGGCAACCGAGCCCTACCAAACATTGGTAAAAGATTACGCCATTCGCGGGCTTGAGTGGGCAAACACAGCGGAGAAGATCAGGAACTTGGATACCGACTCCTTCTCCGACGCAGAGAAGAATATCTGGAATGCGATGGCGCGCGGCGAAGCCCCGACAGATCCGAAGGAACGGGATTTCCTCTTGAGGAAACTGGGAGCGGACACTCCCGCAGTGCGCGAGAAACTGCAAGCGATGATCACGAACGGAAAAGATTTTGTGCAGTTCAAGAACATCCTGCAAAAGAGTCGCAGTGACGAAGCGAATGCCATCGTCAAGGAATGCATCAAGATCGGGTGCGATGAAACCGCGTTCAAGACATTCATCGATGCGACGAAGGAGGTGAAGAAGACCTAAACCTCTTCCTTGCGCTTGAGTTCGCGCGTGTACGCTTCCATCACGTCCCCTTCCAAGATGGGAACGCTGATTTCCACGCGCATGCCGCACTCGGTTCCTTCCTTGGCTTCTTTGATGTCCTTGTCGACGTGCTTGAGCGATGTGATGCGTCCAACGGCGACTTCTTTGTCCTCTCGCATCAAGCGGAATGGCACGCGCTTGATGATGCCATCCGTCACTTTGCCGCCGACTATCTGTTCTTTTTTCTTCGTCAGGAACACGCCGCGAATTTCCAGATGTCCCAAAATCTTTTCCTCCTCCACGGGTTCGATCAACCCTTTCAGCAAGCGATCGACTTCGGCAAGTAGATCGTACACGATGGAATACTGCAGCACCTTCACGCCCTCGCGTTCCGCTGTCCGCAACACATCACCCGAGACAGGTGCATTGAACGAGAGCACGATTCCTTCGCTGGCGGCAGCCATCATCACGTCACTTTCGGAGACAGCCCCCACGGCCGTGTGAATGATCTTCGCGCTGACTCCTCCTTCCGTGATTTGGCGGGACAACGCTTCCTGGATCGCTTCCAGGGATCCCTGTGCATCGGCCTTGAGGACGATCTTGAGCTGCGTCAATTTGCCTTCCGAGAGACGGCTGACGAGATCCGCAAAACTGCGCTTGGGCTTATCCGATTCTTTTGCAAGGACTGCATCCAGGAGCACACGGGCTTCTTTCTCCGACGGCACCACCTGGATGATGTCGCCCACTTGCGGCACATCGTTCAAACCGGATATCCGCACCGCTCCGGAGGGCAATACTTCCGTGAGCCTTACGCCGTGCGCATCCATCATGGTTTTCACGCGTCCCAGCGTCCTGCCGCAGATGAACACATCACCGACGTGGAGCGTGCCCGCGTTGACGATGAGCGTGGCGAGTGACCCCAGCGACGTATCCAAATGACTTTCAATGACCGTCGCAACGGCCGTGCGGTTCGGGTTCGCCCGGATGTTATGGAGTTCCGCAAGGAGCAGAATGTGATCAAGCAAATCGGGAATCCCCTGCTTGGTGACGGCGGACGTGTGCACCATCGGCGTTGTGCCACCCCATTCTTCGGGCTGCAATTCATGCGCGGCCAGTTCCCCTTTCACCCTATCCGGATCCGCGCGCTCACGATCGATTTTGTTGATGGCGACGATGATGGGAACACCTGCATCCTTGGCATGGTGGATTGCCTCGATGGTCGTGGGCTTCACTCCTTCCTCCGCAGACACCACGATGATGGCGATGTCCGTAAGCTGGGCTCCGCGCGCGCGCATGGCGGTGAACGCTTCATGGCCGGGAGTGTCCAAGAACGTGATTTTTTTCTTCTCGCCTCCGGACATATGTTCCACTTGGTACGCGCCAATGTGCTGCGTAATACCGCCTGCTTCCTGCGACACGACATCCGTTTCGCGGATGGCATCGAGGATCGCGGTCTTCCCGTGGTCCACATGTCCCATCACGACGACGATGGGCGGGCGCGGAACCAAGTTTTCCGGCTCGTCTTTCAAGAGTTCCTTCAAGTTTTTCGAGAGAAGATCTTCGGCCTTCGCGGAACGGAGTTCACGCTGCACCTCTATGCCCAGCTCCGTTGCGACGATTGCCGCCGTGTCGTAATCAATGGATTGCGTGATGGTGGCCATGACACCGTTCTTCATGAGCGTCTGAATGATCATGGGCACTTGAATGCCTGTCTTCTCCGCAAGTTCTTTCACGGAGATTTGATCCGGCAACATGACGAGTCCTTCCTTCTTTTTGATTTGTTCCTGCACTGTTTGCGATGTCTGTTTTTTCTTCTGCACGGCTGCCAATGCCTTCTGTTCTCGCAAGCGATCCTCGCGATCCACTTTCGTCCCCTTCAATGCCTGCGTCTGCTTTTGGATCGCTTCCTTGGAGACGTCTTCCAAAGAGAGTTTTCGAAGAACATTCAATCCTTCCGTGGACACGGGAGCTTTGGCGGGTGCTGCAGCTTGCTGGGGTGCTCCCGCTCCATCCGCTGATTCCACCGTCGTGGTCGCGCTCTCCTGCGCAAACTCTTCACTTTCTTCTTCTCCCATATCCAATCCCAAATTATCGACGTCGATGGTGATGCCCTTCTTCTGCGCAACGAAACGAAGAACACCCTTCGCAAGCGCATCCGGGATCTCGCGGTCCGTCGGCTTGACCCCAAAGTTGACCTGCGACAGCTCGTGTCGCAGTTCTTGTCCTGTCATGCCCAATGCCTTTGCCACCTGAACAAGGCGCATAGAAATAAGGAAAAAGCCGCTCGTAGCGTAACAGAAGCCATCAAGAAATAGAAGAGCGGCCATTCCTGGCCGCGGTTGAATAGAAACGAAAAAACCGCGCCCACGAATGGGCGCTCTGCGTTATGCCATTAATCCCCCGGTGTCAGATCCTTCACAATATCCCTCTCTCTAATCGTTTTCTTCTCGGGTACGGACTCCTTCCTGCTTTTCTTAGGAGCGGCTTCTTCTTTCTTCTGAACCGGCTTGGGCGACGCATCCGTCGCTTGCGGAAGGAACTCCTGTTCGCGTGGGAACTCGGCGTCCGCTTCCGCGCTTTGGCGCTTCATCCCCTCCTTCAATTTTTGCACGCTCTCTAGCACCTGCAGTTGGAAGTTGGAAAAGTTTTTTACGCGGAAACCGGAGGCGCGTGCATGACCGCCGCCACCATACGTTTCGCCTGCGAGACGGCTGACGTCGATGGCGGGTGACGAGCGCATGCTTGCTTTCAGTCCTCCTTCCTCCAGCTCCGTAAAGAGCACGTGCACATCGGCATTCGGAATCGTGGAGATGAGTTCATCCAAAATGCCCGACGTCTCCTTGGCCGTTGCACCCATTTCATCGAGATCTTCCTTGCTGATGGCAGACCACACAATGCCTGCATCCGGATCCATTTGGATACGATTGAGTGCGCGTCCCCAGATCTTGAGTGTGCTCAAAGGCTTCGTCTTGTAAATATGCTGGATGATCTCCTGCTGGCGTGCACCTTTCTCCAAGAGTTCCGCTGCGATTTCGAGCGAGCGTGGCGTGGTGTTCGGGTTCTGGAAACTCCGCGTATCGGTGATCAAACCCGTGAGAAGCAGTGTCGCCATATCGGGCGTGATGTTCCTGCGCCACTCTGCGTTCTGCATGAACCACGTGTAGAGCACTTCGGTGGCGCTGGCGGCAGTCGGATCGATAAGTTGCAGCTGTCCGAACTTCACATTGGAAATGTGATGGTCGACATTGAGAATGGGAACACCTGCGAAGAAATCCGTGTGCTCGGTGTAGATGGATCCGAGGAGCGCGAGATCCGCGCTGTCCACGACGACGATGAGATCATATTTCTTCTCTCCTTCTCCAAAGGAAATATTCCCGGGGAGAATGCGCCCAGACTTCGGCACGACGATGATGTTCACCTTTCGGTCTTCGACCGTGTAGCGCAATTTGTCGACTTCCACGCCGTCATCCAAGTTGATGGTGAGGACAAAGTTCTGGCTCTCTGCTATCTCCTGTTCTATCTTCTCAAAGCCCGGCAAAAATTCCAATGATTCCGGCGGCGTATCCGGACAGATGACCGTCACGTCCTTGCCAATGGCCCTAAACATCTCGTAGCAGGCCAAAGCGCTGCTGAGACCATCCGGATCCACATTGGCATGCGGTATCACAAGGATCTTCCGGTGATCTTCTATCACCTTGGTTGCAGCCGAGAATTCAGTGAGAGATAAGCTCATATGCTTAACATATTATTATAACATATTTGTCTATTTTAAGCAATTCTTCCCCTGTGCCCGTGTTGGCGAAACCGCATGGCATAAAAGGGGTTATCTAAGCACAAACCAAAGCCGTGTGGAAGAGGTTCTGGGCATGACAAATGACCAATGACCAAATCCCAATGACCAAGGTTATTTTTGGTCATTGGTCATTGCCTGTCATTGGTCATTCGTTTAGCCGAGAATCGTATCACTCGCCTTCCTAGCCACATACCATGATATACTTCCGATACCCCACTCTTCAGAGTGAAAATCATCACCGGTTCGGGACGTAGTTCAGTTGGCTAGAACGCATGCATGGGGTGCATGAGGTCGCAGGTTCGAGTCCTGTCGTCCCGACCATTACTATGGGAAATCTTGAATCAAACATCGAAGCAATACTGCAACGCAATAAACGCGTGGAAGCGGATAAGGCTTGGGAAACGAGCATGTTTCGGCGCATGACAATTGGAATTTTGACGTATCTCACAGCATCAATTCTTCTCTGGATGTTGGATGCTCCGAATCCTTTTTTGAATGCATTGATTCCCAGTGTCGCGTACCTGCTTTCCACCGTCACGCTGCCACCGTTGAAACAATGGTGGATAAATCGTTACGCACCAAAAGGCGATCGATAAGAAGCCTTCTTCCCTGCTTCCTCCTCAATCCTCAGGAGTTCATTGTATTTGCAGATGCGATCCGTTCTCGAAAGTGATCCAGTTTTAATCTGCCCTGTGCCAAGACCGACTGCCAAGTGTGCAATGAACGTATCTTCCGTCTCCCCACTGCGGTGGCTCACGACGGCATTCCAACCATTCTTTTGCGTACGCTGAATCGCATCCACAGTTTCGCTCACCGTGCCGATTTGGTTTAACTTGATGAGCACTGCATTCACAGCTTTTTTCTGAATGGCTTCGTCGATCCGCTTTGTACTCGTCACAAGAAGATCATCACCGACAAGCTGCACGTGATCTCCCAGTGCCTTTTGCATGGCAGTGAATCCTTCCCAGTCATCTTCACTGTGACTGTCTTCTATGCTGATGATGGGGTACTTCTTGCATAGTTCTTCGTAATACTGCACGAGTTCATTGGAGGAACGTTTCTTGCCATCGACCGTGTAGACGCCTTTCTGATGAAACTCGGATGCAGCGGCGTCGATCGCAAGTTTTACTTTGCCTTTGTATCCTGCTGCGTCGATAGCAGACATCAGCATGGAGAACACGTGATCCGCATCGGCGAGCATGGGTGCAAAGCCTCCTTCATCCCCCACTGCCGTAACGTACTGGAATTTTTTGAGCATATCTTTAAGTGCATAAAAGACTTCGGCACCTGCGCGGAGCGCTTCGGCAAATGTTTTGAATTCCGTCGGGACGATCATGAACTCTTGAAAGCTGAGTCCGTTATCCGCATGCACGCCGCCATTTAAAACATTCATCAGCGGAACCGGCAGGCGCACTTCTTTGGATTCCTCGCCAAATTGCACTTGAAGGGAGCGCCAGAGACTTTGCTTCTCGCCAAGGGCGCGTGCACGGCAGATTGCCATGGAAACGCCGAGAATGGCATTGGCACCCAGTTTGGATTTGTTCGGCGTGCCATCCAGATCAATGAGTTTCAGATCGATGGTGCGCTGATCCGAAACAGAGGATCCTTTCAACGCTTTTGCGATGGCTCCATCGACATTGCCGACGGCCTTCTCCACCGATTTTCCGTTGTAGATCTTCTTGTCATCGTCACGCAGTTCCAAAGCTTCGTGCGAGCCCGTGGATGCCCCGGAAGGAACGGCTGCACGTCCAAGACTGCCGTCCTCCAACATGCAATCCACTTCCACCGTGGGGGTTCCACGGGAATCGAGGATTTGGCGTGCATGCAATGTGGCAATCTTTATCATGCACCCATGCTAGACAAAAGATCCACGAAAAACAAAGATCGCTTGCTCCACGCGAATGTACAGACTTATGCTGCAGTTGCACCGACTATCTTTTCGAGATGCTGAATGCGCTGTTCATGATTAATGTTTTTATCTTTCTGAACCGAAGCAAAGTCGCGAAATCCGCCGAGCACATCGTGCTTGAATTGTTCAAACATGATCATCAAAGAATGATGTTGTTGATCAAAACGATCCATCATCTCGGATCGTAAGTCATTCAGATCTGATTGAACGATTTTGAGGTCGCCTTTGGTTGCAGGATCAGTATCAGCCATGAGAAACAAGGATATACCTTGCATTGTAAACCGGTCAAATTGCTTCAACCACGGCGTTTGACTGCTCTGCGGTGCAAGACTGACATGTAGCCTGCCAGCATTGCAAATACCAAGCCGCTCATTTCCCCACCCGATGTTGGGAGGCGCGGAGGAGGAGTTTTGACTTGGGCAATCTCGCGACCACTGCTCTTTTGACCGGTGCTTGAGCGAGCCGAAGATGCAACGCGGCTGGAGGAAGAAGCAACCAATGCTTTGGAAGAAGCCTTCGAGGCAATTTTGGAGCTGCTGCTCTTGCCATCTTTCTCATCTGCAATGCTCTTCCTGCGTTCATCCAACGCACGAAGACGGCGTCTCCATGCTTCCTCTTGCGGATTATCCGAAGGATCCAAATTGGCGTTGTCGCCATTCTGGGTGCCGGCAATGATCGTGCCCGTCCCGACGAGATCCCACCAGTTCCCTTGCCACACGATGGACGAAACTTGCTGATCCCAGTGGTAGTACTGCTCGCTTGCGAATGCGAGTCCCGTGAAAGGAACAAGGAGCAGAAGGAGCAACGCAATGCGCGGCACACGGCGGCGAATGACGTTCAGACAGAATGCGATGAAGAAGAGGAAGCAGAGAACAACGACCACCACCGACCATCCCCAGGTGTACCAATGATGCAATGCAAGAGCTTGCGGAAACTTGAGCGTGAGCAATTCGATCGCAAGCCAGAGAACGAGCATGGCCGCCGGAAGAAAATGAAGAATGCGGAACGAATTATCGGCTCGGTTCTTCTTGAGCAGTGGATAGAGCGAGAGTCCGTACAGAAGCGCAACCGCAAACGCAATCGCCCATGGTAATGCACCTTCCGGAAGAAGAGGCAGTGTGTCCATGACTACACCCGTCAGAAGCGTGACGAGACCCAAAAGAACGATGAGGAGAGTCTCCGTAAAGTGTTTCAGTGGCATAGGAACGGAGATTCTCCTTTAGTTGCAGCCAACTGTCAATTCTACTATTTTTGAGCTTGTGGAAGCGGTTCCATTCCCTTTCAGTCCTTCTATTCTTTAGATGAATGCGAATTATCGAAAATCTGCACAAAAGGCTCCAAGTATCACCAAACACCAAGAAAGAACCAAGTACCCAGGGAAAAAAGTCCTTGAGAATTTTGGAACTTACTCCCTTCCCTTGGTGTTTGGTGTTACTTCGATTCTTGAAATCCCACCACGTACCACTCGATCAAAATCGAGCGTCCATTGCACCTGGTTCAAAATCAATCTTCTATTCACAACATCAAAACCAATTCTTCTTCAAGAAGTACCAAATGGTCCAAACGAATACTGCAATCATCACCAATGTGATGGAAATGAAAGCATACGGACTCTCTGCATACGGAAGATGCACGTTCATTCCATAGAGTCCCGTCACGAAGATGGGAAAGAGAGAAAGAACATTGATGACGGTGAGGACGCGCACGACGGCGTTCGTTTTGTGGCTCAGCAACGACTCATGCGTTTCGTGCAATGCATCACTCACTTCCTTGGCGGTTTCCAGCAGCGCCCACTGGCGCTCGATGGCATCCAAAATGTTATCGAAGTAGATGCCGAGGTCGGGAGAAATGAATTTCTTGTTCTTGTGCTCCAGCACGGCAATGAGCGTGCGCTGCGGCTGGATGATGCTGCGCATGGTGATGATGTTGCGCTTCACGCCGAGAATGTCGCGGTGCACGCCGGTTTCGGCTTCACGTTCGAAGAGCTCCTCCTCCACGGTGCGAAGTCTCTTCTTGATGGCATCCACCAACGGAAACCCCTGGTCGAAGAGCTGGCGCATGAATTCGTAGAGGAAATAGCCCGTTCCTTCCTGCAAGTATTCCAGCTTCTTCTCCTGAAAATCCGTGATCTCCTGCATCATCGTGGAAATGAGCGGAATCTTGCCGCCGTGGATGGTGATGATGAAATCCGCACCCAAAAAGATGTTCACTTCTTCCTTCACGATGCGGTCGTTCTTGCCCATGTACGGAATGTGAAACACCAGGAAAATGTACTGTTCATATTCCTCGATCTTCGGTCGCTCGTTCTCGCTGAGGCAGTCCTCTATGTCAAGATCGTGGAAATGGTAGCGCTGCTGCAGCTCGCGGAGTTCCTCCTCGGAAGGATTTGCGTAATCGCGCCAACTGATTCCTTGATGGATGACTTCCGTCATAAGAGTGGAGAATTACCGTTTTTTCTTGCCCGGAAGATATTTGCTTCGAGGATCGGTGGAGACGACTTTCGGCAACACTTCGTAATTGCGCATGCGGTACCGCTTCGCCTGGAAGAAAACAAAGAGGAAAAAGGAGGCGCCCCACAGCACCCAGAGAAAACGCATGGCGAGGAACTGGATGTTTTCCACGCGGGAAACGACGAGGACAAGACCGACGATGCCGAACCAGAGGAATGATGCCGGCCACGTGCCGCTGAGTTTTTTCGTTACGGGATTTTTCAGTTTCATGCGCCAGACTTTGATGCTTGCTGCGATCAAAAGAAGTCCTGCGCAGACCGCCAACAGCAGCAACGCTTTGGGGCTTGTATAGGCCGCGTTTCCGGGATTTGGATAAAAGAGGTAGGAGAGGATCTGCATAGCGGCGAAGGAAACATTAGGAAGAGACATCGTTGGATGCATCTGCCGGGGGGAACCCTAGCCCCATTTGCCCCTCCGGGACAACCTCTTTTTTCGATTTCATCAGTTCCCGAAGCATGGTATCCGTCTCCCGTTGGCGGATGGTCTGAGACGGACGAATGAGCACGTACAGAAAAAATCCAAAGAACGGCAGCACGGCGGTGATCAAAATGGCAAACGCTTGGAAAAAGAAAGAATGGCTGCGAAGGATGACATCACGTGTGGCGAAGAGAATGAGGAACATGTCGAGAATACCCAACGCGAGCACCGCAAGTTGCGCCGTGCGAAATACGGGATCCGAAGAAAGAATGAAAAAAGCGGAAGGTATGGAGAACGACATGATTAAAGATGGGGATAACGCCGACGATGCACTACCACGTAGACGATGGTTGCAAGCAGCGCGAGAATGGAGAGGAATTGACTGAACCGGAGTTCAAACGTGGCAAAGTGAAGCCACGGACGGATGAAGAGGTAACCGCCGTAAAAGAGACCGAGAAGCGCTTCGCAGAGTATGAGCATGCGATTGCTGAGTTTGAGTTCAATGACGGCAAAGATGCCGAGACTGATGAAGAGCATGAGGAGGATGACAAAGTCGATCTTCATGGCGAACACAGGAATGCCAAAGTCTCCGCGGAAGTTTTCCAGGAAGAACGTTCCCACCGTTGCAAGGAAAATTCCGAACAGCGTCTCCGCCCCCACGCGCCTTGCGCGCTTGCGAATGACGAGGAGCAGGAACGTGAGGAGAAAGTAGAAGATGGCATAATACAGCTGCACGGGGTGGATGGGCACTGCGTAGCGCACGTTCATGGCGTCGTACGTCACACCCAGGAAGGAATCCGTCGGCTCGCCGTAATGGGAGCCGGATGCAAATGATCCCAGCCAATAGAAAACGAGTCCCAGGCAGGCGGCAGGCAAGAGTGCATCCAGCCACTGCAGAAATGTGGATCGTTGATTCTTCGTGGAAAAGTACAACAGAAATCCGATGCCAATGACGCCGCCCAAATAACTGAATCCTCCATCCCACAGAATGAAGATGCGCAAGATATCTTTCATGTACACGCGATACTCGGAAACGACGGCAATGATCCTTCCTCCCAGCACGAAAGCAGCTGCATAGTGCAGCGCATGCTCACGGAAATGCTGGAGCGAAAGATTGGCACTCTGCGCCAATCGGAAGAAAAACTCCGCCGAGAGCCAAATGCCAATGAGCAGGAACACCAGCCGCGTCCAAATAATGAACGGTCCGATCTGGAAGGCTTCGAACATGGGGGAAGGATAGCAGGATTTTTATCGGTTTGCCCTCTTCTTTCCGTTCGTCCGTAGAGACGCGCGATTCGCGCGTCTCTACAAGCGGATCAATGGCAATTTCTTCCATCCTAAGAATTAGGGAGAGGTGATCGAAAAATTATCCAATCGATGCTTCCAGCTTGCGTTCAGCAATATCCTGCACTGTCGTCTTCACAAATTCGTCTTTCGAAACCGTCACTTGTTTCTTCGTCTTCACATTGCGGACAGTCACGCTCTTCGCTTCCACCTCTTTGTCACCAACGACGATGAGGTACGGAATCTTCTGTTGTTCTCCTTGGCGGATGCGTTTGCCGAGTGATTCTTCGTGTCCATAGAACACCGTGCGAACATGATGTTCTTTTAATTCTTTTGCGATCTGCAAAGCGTAGTCTTCGTGCGTGCCTGCAACCGGAACCAATGCCACCTGGATGGGAGCGAGCCACAGCGGGAATAATCCTGCGAAGTGTTCGATCAAAAAGCCGATAAAGCGCTCGTGCGTGCCCAGCGGCGCGCGGTGGATGCAGAGCGGCACATGTGCTTTGCCGTCTTCGCCAATATACGAGAGCCCCACCTTTCCGGGCACATCGAAGTCCACTTGGTTTGTCGCCAGCGTGAATTCACGCCCGATGGCGCTCCAGACTTCGACATCGATCTTCGGTCCGTAGAAGGCTGCTTCGTTCGGCACTTCGATGAAGTCGATGCTCGACTTCTTCATCACTTTCCGCACCATGTCTTCGGTCTTCTTCCACAGCGCCGGAGCATCCACGTATTTCTTGCCCAGGCCTTTGGGATCGTGCAATGACAATCGCATGACATATTTCTTGATGTCGAAGAGCTTAAAATATTCCATGTACAGGTTGCAGACAGCAAGGAATTCTTCCTCAAACTGGTCTTCGCGCAGATAAATGTGCGCATCGTTCATCGTAAGCGAACGCACGCGCATCAGCCCAAAAAGCGCGCCGCTTCCTTCATAGCGGTAGCAATGCCCGTATTCCGCAAGGCGAAGCGGCATATCGCGGTAGCTGCGCGGCTGGGATGCGAAGATTTGGTGGTGGTGCGGACAGTTCATCGGCTTCAAGTAATACTCTTCTTCTCCGTCCAATTTCATGGGCGGAAACATCGTTTCTTTGTAGTGCGCCAAGTGTCCCGTCTGCTCGTAGAGTTTTCCTTTCGCGATGTGCGGCGTGCGCACGCGCAGGTAGCCGCCCTGTTCCTCTTTTTCTTTGGCAAGTTCTTCGATGGCATCGGCAATGACCGTTCCCTTGGGTGTCCAGAGCGGCAGTCCGGGACCCACCATGTCGCTGAACGTGAAGAGATCCAATTCTTTGCCAAGCTTGCGATGGTCGCGTCTCTTTGCCTCTTCCATCATCTGCAGATAGGCATCCAGTTCCGCTTTCGTTGCGAACGCCGCGATGTAAATGCGCGTCATCTGTTCGCGTTTTTCATCTCCTCTCCAGTATGCACCGGCAAGTGTCATGATCTTGAAGCAATCCGGAGCGATCTCCTTCGTATTTTCGACATGGCCGCCACGACAGAGATCCACGAATGTTTCTTCGCCCTTCGGCCCGATATTCGCGTAGTTCGTCACGGTCTTCGCCCCTTCGTTCTTTTCCAAGTCTTCGATCATCTCGACTTTGAACGGCTGCTTGCGCTCTTTCCAGTATTTCTTCGCCTCGGCCGTCGAAAGTTCATCGCGACGAAACGTCTGTCCTTGATGGATGATCTTCTTCATCTCCTTTTCAATCTTCGGAAAATCATCCTCGGAAATGGGAGTGCTGAACAAAAAATCATGGTAACACCCGTTCTCAATGGGCGGACCGATGCTGTACTTGGTGTCCGGCCAGAGCTTGAGGACTGCTTGCTCCAGAATGTGCGCCAGCGAGTGGCGCATGTTGTGCAAGGCATCCGGTTGATCCTTTTTTGCTGACATGCGGAAAGACTATCAGGAAATCTCTTCACCCCCAAACTCTCTCGTAGGGAGCCCGATCAATCTTCTTGCCGTTGAAGGAAGATTTGCCGTCAGTCCGCAAACGACTGTTTCCGCTTGCTTTGCCTTCTTCTCTCGAACATCCGGCAAGCCGTGATCGCCCGTTTCTTCGATTTTTTGATACACGAGCATCGCAATGTCGGTCGCAAGAGAATCGAAGAATAACAAATGATCGTCGGGCGGAACCATGCGGTGCAACTTGGAATCTCCTTCGTACTGTTCCTTCTTGGCTTCTCGTGCCGCAGTACGAATAATTCCCCGCAGTTTGCTACTGCGAATTCCTTGCAAGCGCAACTCTTGCACACGCACCAAAACTTTGTCCAAATTCAAAGGGGTTCCTGATCCTTCCGCCCTGAAACACGCAAGCATTTCTGTCTCAAGCGGACGGTCAAATGCGGCGTCTACCTTCAAAATCATGGAAGAAACGTATTCTCTTTATAATGCATGTCAAGAAAAAGAATGAGCAGCGCTTAAAAACCTTCCACTCATTCCATTTTCAATGTTTCGAGCGGCATCGAGGTCTCTCTTCTCTGCTCAACTTCATCGATTATCTCTTTCAAACGCGCTTCAACAGCCGCTCGCTCCGCTTCGGAATGTCCCGTGGGTGCCACCTGGAAACTGTGACGCGTTTCAATGGGATGTCCACTCATAGAAAACGGGGGAAGGATGACCTAGGAATACACTCTCTGCATGGAATTTTCAATCAAAATACTTTTCTCTACGCCATCTTCAATTCCTGCTCAATCGCCCGCATTTCACGCAGCAGCAACGCATCATTCTGCAAATTTGTATCGATTTTTTTGCAGGCGTTCATCACGGTTGTGTGGTCGCGATTACTGAAGAGTTCACCCAGACGCACGTAACTGAGTCGCAGATGTTTCTTGCCGAGATACATGACGATCTGCCGTGGGATGAGGATTTCACGCACGCGCGAAGCACCGATCATGTCCTGCACCGAGACCGAGTAGTAGCGGCTCACTGCTTCCAAGACTTCCTGAAAGGTGGGCTGACGCTTGGCGTCCATTGCGAACCCGATCACTTCTTCCTCTTCGTGCGGATCTTTATTCAATTTTCGCATGATGTCCGCGATGCTTTTGACAGTCGGCATGCGCTGTTCGAGTTCAAATTGCGCCACGGCCTGCATGAGTGTTCCTTCCAGTTCGCGGACGTTCTTCGTCACGTGCTCGGCGATGAATTGGAGGACATTCTTGTCCATGAAGATCTCGTATTCCTGCGCTTTCTCCGTGAGGATGGCAAGACGCGTTTCGTAATCCGGGGAACTGACATCCGCGATCATGCCGCGCTCAAAACGGGAGATCAGACGGTCTTCCAGCTGAAGCTCCTTCGGCGGCCGATCGGCGGAGATGATGATCTGCTTGCGCTCTTCGTAGAGCGCATTGAACGTGTGGAAGAACTCTTCCTGCGTGCGTTCTTTGTTCGCCAGGAACTGCACATCGTCGATGATGAGCACGTCCACGCGACGGTAGCGGTTGCGGAGTTGATCCATCTTCTGGTGGAGCATCGCCTCGATGACTTGGTTCGTGAAATCTTCCGTCGTCGTGTAGACCACCGTGGCTTTCGGCGATTGCTTGAGGATGGCGTTGCCCGTCGCTTGGAGCAGGTGAGTTTTGCCAAGTCCCACGCCGCCGTAGAGGAACAAGGGATTGTATTTGCCACCCGGTTGCATGGCGACGGCGCTGCAGGCCGCGTGCGCCAGGCGATTGTTCGAACCCACCACAAAATTTTCCAGCATGTAGCGGGGCGTGAGAATTTTGCTGATGAGTCCTTCCGCCAGTTTCACTTCCTGCTTGCCCGGGAGTTTGCGGCGTCGCTGCTCGGGGAAACATTCCAAAAGGTCGAATGTGCGATCGGGGTTGTCCTTGAGACCGACATCCACTTTGTAGATGATGTGACGAACGCGCTCATCCACGGCGCGCGCGCTTTCCACCGTCATCGTGCGGTAGTGCTCCATGTGCCAGTTCAAGTACATGGGCAGCGGCAAGCCAATGACGAGCGTCCCTTCCTCCAAGCCCAGCGCCATCGTGTCCTTGAACCACGTGATGAACTGACTGCGCTGGAGTTTGGGTTCGATATTCTTGAGAATGTCGAGCCAGAGACTCTTGAGCCCGGGAGTCGCGGTGGCGGGAGCCGGCGGAGCAGCGAGGACGGACGTCGTCACAGAAAAATGGGGTTACAGGAAGAGACGCAAAATATCGTGGTACGTGATGAGCAGAATCAGGAGCAGGAGAAATGTGAACCCGACAGCATTCGTGGTGAGTTCAAAACGTCTGTTCGCCGGTCTTCGTAGGACGACTTCCACCAGTACGAACAAAAGACGGCCGCCGTCCAAGGCAGGCAACGGTAAGATATTCAAGATAGCAAGGCTCAAGCTGAGAAGCGCAACCAGACGCAGGTACGTCATGAACCCCACTTGCACCGATTCATGCGTGAGTTGTGCGATGCCGACGATGCCCGTGATGCCCTCGGGGACGGTGCCCGTGGTCGCAAGAGACTTGAACAGTGTGATCATGCCGATGACGGTCTGCACAGTCATGACTTTGGCTTCACGGAGCGAAAGGATAAGCGCATCCACCGGTGAGCGATCGGGGGAAGAGACATTGCGCGGGAAAGGTTGGAGCGAGATGCCGCTCTTGCCGTCTATCAGCGAAATGGTGAATGTCTTCTCTTCTTGGAAATCTTCTCCGGTGAGGACGGTGTAACGAACACTCCTCTTTCCTTCCTGCAACGTCGCTACTTGCTCGGGATTAGTGATGGCTTCTTCGTTGATCCTTGCCAGAATGCTTTTTGCGGGCACACCCACCTTCGCAGCAGCTCCTCCGCTCACGACGTCCCTGATGAGGACGTTCGGCGTCATGAAAATTTCTCCGCGTGCCGCGGCTGCTTCCATGTCTTTGTATTCCACGTACGTCGGAATCCACTTCGCGAACGAGAATCCAATGGTGAAGATGACGATGGCGAACAAAAAGTTCATCGCGACACCGGCAGTGAGGATCACGATGCGCGCGAGCACGCTGGCGCGCCCAAAGCTTCCATGTGAGCGACGTTCCTTCTCGGAGAGTGCATTCTCCCCTTTCAAACGGACGAATCCGCCGAAGGGAATCCAGTTGAGGGAGAAACGCGTTCCGCCTTGGTGAAAAAGCGTTTTGGCGCGCGGCGGCAAGCCGAATCCGAATTCCTCGACAATGACTCCTGCTTTACGGGCTGCGAAAAAGTGCCCGCACTCATGAAAGAGAATGAGCACCGTGAGGAGAAGGAAAAACGCCAGTGCGGAGAGAAGCACACTCATGGGAATAGGAAAAAATAGGAGAGGACGTGATGCTAGCCCCTCGGTGGAAAACGGAAAAGTTTTCCACACCAAATTGAGTTGCGTCTCCAGGGTAACGAGGTGGGAGTACTTTCGAGTCCTCAATTTTTTACATGCTCGACAGATTTGACGAGATTCTTCGGAGCAGAGAGCGCAGAGCAGAAAGCAAAGAGCAAAGAACGACATTTTTTACTTTCTGCTCTGCGCTTTGCGCTTTCTGCTCTCTGCTCCGTCATCCCAAAGCGATAACCCATCCCTCCACTCTTTTCACGCCTGCACGTTTCAGTTCTCCTGCGCATTCCTCCAACGTTGCACCTGTAGTGGAAAGATCATCGATTAAGATCACAAACGAAGGCATATCTTTCCCACGCACGCGAAACGCTCCCCACAGCGCTTCCCAGCGTTCTTCACGCTTGCGCCATGCCTGGTGCCCTGTTGGACGTGCACGTCGCAGCAGATTGTGCACAGGGAAGCCACGATGACGCGAAACAGCCTTGGCCAAGAGCTCTGCCTGATTGAATCCTCGGGAAAATCTGCGCGTCCAGTGGAGCGGCACGGGACAGAGCACCGCCTGTTCCAGCAAATTGATGCCGGGAGCAGCCCGGGCGATCATGCCGCCCAACTGCTCCGCCAACGCCGGCACGCGTCCGTACTTGAGCGTGTGGATGGCTTTCTTCAACAATGCGGAATCTTCATACTCGGCCGCCGCGACCAAGCGATCGATATGGAGAATATTGCGCCTTCGCATGTCCTCCTTCGTTTGGATGATGGGAAAGACGGCAAGTTCCCGGCATTCTTTCTCCGTGATCCATTCCCCTTCCATGCCGCTCAGCGAGGCTCGCGGAAAGAAAAAATCGAGGATGATGTGAAACATGCTTTCACAGTAATCCGGAAGAATTCGTGCAGGGAGATGCTTCTGAAAAAATATTCGAAGGCACCCGCTATTTTCTGCTAGGAGCTGAGGAAAAAGAGGTTCTATGAGTAAAAAGAACAAGGGCTTCGAAACGATGGTGGGCAATACTGGACTTGAACCAGTGACCTCCACAATGTCAATGTGGCGCTCTAGCCAGCTGAGCTAATTGCCCGAAGATTTGAATGATTGATAGCGTTCGTACCAGCAGAGTAGTAGAAGCGAAGCTGGAAGCTGCCTGCCTGCCCGCAGTCCGCCTGAGGCGGACGAAGGCGGGAGCTAATTGCCCTGAGCCGAACGAGGGTACCAACGGGAGCCTATCACAACAAGGCGGAAACAGCTTATTACGACGTGTGCTGATCCAACGGCAACGGATGTTTTCTGTTAAATCCTCCATCGACAACTACTGTTTCTCCTGTGATTCGTCCTGAATTCAAAAGAAACGCCATGGTTTCTGCAACGTCCTCCGGGGTCGCAAGAGAACCATCGGACCGCTTAAGTGGAGTAGCTCCACTCCATACACGTCGATAGTCAACTTCAGATCCATATCGTTGCCATTCGATAGGACAATCGACAGTGCCGGGAGCAACAGCATTGATGGAAATTCCATGTTCTCCGAACTCTGCTGCAAGTCCGGCAACCATATGATGCAGTCCTGCTTTGGATGCTTCGTATGCATCGAATTTCAAGGAATGCCTTCCACGAATACTTCCCATAAGACCGATGCTGTAATGTTCATTCGGTTTCTCAGTTCTGCATTCAATCATCGCCTGTGCCGCCGCGCGAACGAGCAGAAGATTTCCTTTGAGGTTCACATCGATCTGCCTAGCAATTTCCATGGGAAAAGTTTCCAAAAATGATTCCGGCGATTGTCGGGATCCAACTGCAACGAAAACATTCAAACCTCCGAGCCTCTTTCGTGCCACGCGGACTGCGTCGTTAATGGAATCAACATCCGTCTGATCCATGCTCAGTAAAAAATCCGTATGGAGCAGAACACGAGGAGACCGATCCGCCTGGACATCCGGAAGATGCGTACCGGCAATCTTCATCCCGGCTTGTTTCAACTCCTTGGCAATAGCTCCGCCGATTGCAGAATCTATGCCCGTGATGAACGCCTTACCCCCATCCAATCTATTTTTCATAAGCCAAAAAGTACCGTTTCGACCTCTCTCCGTAAAGTAAGCGCCAGAGCATCCCATTTGAATGGCAAACATAAGCCAAAAAGTCCAAGTAAAGCAACAATATAATTCACTACTTTCGGCAACATCACGCCGATGGGAAAAACTCGGTTTTTCCGCTAGAATATAAGGATTTATCGAATACACACATTTCATGGAAACCAATCAAAATCCAACACAAAATTCTCGTGAACTTCTTCGTTGGGAAGCACCCCGAAATCCCGCGCATGTGCGCAGTCCGCGCTGGTACTTGATGGGCGGTGTGTTCGTTCTTTCATGCGCCGTGTACGGCATTGTCACGGGGCAGTGGTCGTTTACCGTCGTCATGATTTTGCTTGCGGGCATGTACGTCCTCACGCGACAGACGCCGGAGGAGAAGCTGAGCATGGCCATTACGCAGGAGGGAGTGATCTGCAAGAACGAATTCACGAGCTGGAAAGATTGCGTTGATTTTTGGATGCTGGAAGGACCCGATTACATCGAACTGCACATTGCACGACGCAAGCGATGGGGCGGAGAAATCATCATCCAAACCGGAGACCAAAATCCGCAAACCATTCGCTCCACGCTCGGACAATTTTTGCAGGAGCGTTCGGGAGTGAAGGAAAGATTCCTTGACACTATTATTCGCATCTGTAAACTATGAGTTACCTGCTGAAGCACTTCATCGTGCGTTTCGCAGATAACCGACCTCCCCTGGGAGAGAGCCGTCTTCTTGGGTTTGCAAAAGATCCAACAGCTCCGCTGAATCCGGAAGAGGTGCCTGAGGGAATGAAACCGGAGGAAGCGGATGTTTTCAAGCTCTCCAAGGAAAGCCTCGCAGGGATGCAAGAGATTGTCCCCGAAATTCTCATTCCGGGATTTGAGGAAGCTTGCGAATCCGAGGAATGGTTGAAGGAACTCTTCGAGCGTCCCGGGGCTGCGAAGGAGAAAATTGAAGAACTTCTGAAAGCGAAAGGACATGACGTTTCCGCATTGTACAAACTGGATCCAACCGCTTTCGCACCGGGCGAACGGCGTGCGCTGATGGGCGAAGTACTGCAAGCACACCCGAATGTGCTGCTGCACATTGCGGAATCCGTGGAGCGCCGCATCCAGCGCCATGAGGAAGCTCGCACATCCATCGAACGAAAAATCCATACTGCGTTATGGAAAAAAATCGATCTCTCCAAGGAGTCGTTCAAAATTTCCACCGAGACGGTGGAAAAGATGGAGGAACTCGCCAAGGCTTTGGAAAATATTCCAAACCAACGCATTGCGGAAGTTATTGATCTTCTGCAGACAAACAAAGAGGGCGAACTGAGCGAACAGGAAATCGTGTCCAAGCTTTTACTTACACAAGCAGGCACGCCTGAACATGCGGCTGTGATCACGTTCATAATTGATCTTAAAACCACGCTGCATTTCCAGAGAAAATTTGGTAGCTCGGGTTTATCCGGAAAAACGTTTGAAAGCGATGATGCATACAACTATGAGCAATATTCCTACCGTTCCCGTCTCGAAAAGGAAAAGGCTGCCCTGCGCTCGTACATAGATAATCAACTGGAAAAAAGAACCAAGCACGCCATGGAACAGAACTTTGCTGCACGCACAGAACTGCAAGCGAAGATCGCCAAACCCGGTGAAATATTGACTCCAACGGAGAGAGATGAACGGACGTATCAAGCCGAAGGGTACGACTATGCAGCATTCTTGGATGCAACAACGAATCATGTGCAACCACTTCGTGACTTGGGACTCTACGAGGATGAAAAAGAAAAGAGAACAAAGCACCCTCGCAAATTCAATGCAAGGATTCCAAAGCATGCTCCGAATTTCTTGGAGTACGCACAGGAAGCATTTTCCGTTCTTCTCCAGAGGGAGAAAGGCGGAGACATGGAATTGTCCCAGCTTTTGAAAGATAAAAAACGGGATCAAAAAGAATTGGAGGAATGGGCATGCAAAACAGCGAAGCAATTGGAGCGCATGCGTCAGTGGAAAAAAGATGATCCACGCAGAGTAAAAGTATCCGCGTTCCTGTATGCCGGCAAAAAAACGTGGGCGGAGATTATCGGTCTTCATGACTTTTTCCGTCCATACGCATACCTGCACGATGATCCGACGGAATGTGCACGTCTGCTGAATGCAAATCTGACCAAACGTCTCTACGCGACGGATCCGGAATTCGATTGGAACAGTCGCCATGACACGGAACTCATCGGCAAGAATGAAATCCCTCGGTCACGCACCCGGTCACTCAACAAGCGTCAATTGCTCACAGCAATCTTGACCCTGGCGGAACAGAAACCGGACGCGTTGCTAGAAGGTCAGCAAGATCTGACGAAGCTGGAACAGGAACAAGCTGAATTCAAAGATAAAAATGATGCAAGTGTCAGCGCTTTGATTCTGGAAACACGCGCGAACCTTGGCTCCGTGTTGGGCTCCATCGGCACATCCGAACATCTGCAACATGGCGTATGTGAAGAGTTCCGCATCGATGAACTTTTGGACTACAAGAAAAATTCCATCGAAGGATTGATGGGGTACAACGACAAATACGGAAATCCCGTGATCACGGAAGACCTGCGGGACACGGTGCCCATAGCTGTGCGAGAAGTCCGTGAACTCAAAAAGACCAGCGAGCGTCTGGAAGGCATCAATAAAAATATTAAATACCAAGAAATGGACGACGATGCGAAGGGATTTTTCGATAGGGGTGCCATCTATATCAATAGCAACAGACCCAAAGATGTGCAGACCCAAGCGCTCTACCACGAAACCGGACACGCAGTCCTCTGGGCGCTCCAAGCGAGCTTCCCTCTTCTGCTCGTCAAAACATACGACACATTGAAGAACAAAACGAGCCAGCAGAGTGGGAAATCATTTGAGGATATTCTCGTCAGTCTTCAAAATTTCAACAGCTACAAAGACATTACGGATCAGATGGATACATTTCGGGAAGAAGCTGCAAAGAAATGGACCGGAGCACAAGACATCGAAGAAGAGACGCGCCGCCTCCACAGGAGCGAACTGTTGGATGAACTCCTGGTTCGACATGCGGAATGGAAGAAGAAAGGCCAACCGGCTCCTGATCCTAATAGCCCGGAGGAGCAGAGTGAACATGAGCTGTTTGCCATGCTCAAAGAGGAAGGAGGAACATTCTCCGATGAACTTCTCCAGGAACTTGCGAATGTCGGAGAGCCCATGAGCATCCGTAAATATAGCAGAGATGACGATATGGATCTTGGCGCGGAAGGAGCAGGTGGAGGAGGAGAAGCGACATCCGAAAAAACAAATGTGCATCAGTCTCTGCGAGATATCCGACGCAATATTGAAATCATGGAATCATTTCGGAAGGCATACGCGGAGTATCCAGAGTTGAAGCAGACCATAGAGTCGCACATTCAAAATGCAAAGAGCAGATATCAGGAGCTCATGGAAAAATTCCTAAAGCTCAATGGAGGCGGACAGGTGCCTGAGGAAGATCCTGCATTCGTCCTCCAAGTGACTGAACTGAAAAATTACACGTCCAAGGTAAAAGAAAAAATTGGCAAGATTGACGTGGAGCAGCTCGACGTTTCTCAAATCGGCAAAGATACACCACCGGGCTTCTTCGATAATATTCAATTCTTAAGCATCCTCGATATCGTGAAAATGTGGAAGGACACGCAAGAAGATATTCTCAGTATCTACAAGCGCAGCCAAGACGGCCGCCTGAAGTCTGTGCAAGCCAATATCACCGATGCCTTGGGCATCGGAAAAGACATCCCCATTTTCGGTAAATACTTCGAGGCGTTACGCGGTTACCACGAACGTCGTTACTCCGGAACGGATTCCGAAGCTGCAAAAAAGTGGCAGGATTCCATGACATTGATTGACAGCCACGAAGTGCTCCACATGATCGCACACACCCGCAACCGCGACCTTGTGCGTGGAGGCATCGGCCTCTTGGTGGAACGCGGAGAAATGGATTGGAATGACGAGGGTGTGTGGTCCACATTGGAAACAATGTCCGGCTACAGAATGCCGCACAAAGCCTGTTTGCGCGATGACTTGCTCCGGGATGCTTGGCTCCGAAGAATGGTCAACGAGATATGGCACGACAAAGAGCAGTATTACCACTGGAAACAAGGAAACGACTCGCACTTCGAAAGTCACAAGAAGGAATTCACGCCGACCTGTGACAACCTTTCGAACGTCAGCGGAGGACTCGCGAACGAGCTGCGAAAACAATTAAAACTTTTCGTGGAATGGGGTCACAAAGGCCCCGTGCCGGATGACATAAAACCGCACTTGTATGAAGAATGCCTTCACTATGCCATGCGCAACGGAAAAATGAGCATGGAACAAAAGATTTTTTACCTGGTGCAAGGCGTGCGCCACGGCTTGCTCGGCATCGACCGTCTCCGCGTTCTTGCAGGAGAAGGAGGTGAAATTTTGCTCCGCTTCCCATTCATCGACTACTTCTACGGAAAAAACAATACCATGCCGGAAATCCGGCGCTTGGGCGAACGCCTGGAAGAAGGCAAAGGAGACAAAGCGTTTGCGCCCGGAGCAAAGACAATGCTCTTCCTCCAGTTTGAACTCGCTCGCGAGGAATCCTTCAAACATCGCCTTAGCAAAGCGCTGGCCCGCGACAACATGGAAAAGATCGACCACGAAGATTATCCCATGATCGTGGGCCAGGTGGACTTCAGCGTCACGGACAATATGACCGGTATGCTTTCCGGAACGCGTACAAAAATCACCAAAGAATCCGCGAAGAACTCGTACATGGGTTTCAATACGAAGTTTAAGGCTTTTGCACGCTTGGCGGAAATGGAAGGAAAAGGACTGGCGCGCTTCACCTCCAATGATGCTCGAGACATTGCCAAGTCTGTTGCAGCGTTCCTCCATTTCGACAACATTCTCACTTTGAACGCGTCCGATGGAACGGATCGCCTTCGTTTGACCTGGGATGACATCAATAACACCACAGCCCCTTCTTCAAACGGCATGAAGGTGAAGGAATTCCGCGACCGAGCATTGTCGTTTATCAATAAACTGATGGACAAACTCGAACAGCAAGGCTTCAACTGGGGTGCTGTTGGGACTACAAGACAAGAATATCTCCAGCAACTGAACGATGATGCCATTCGCCCCACCTCCAAACAAGCAAACGACGCCCAAAAAAACGTGCATGGCGCGACTCAAAGTTTTCAGCGGGAATTGGAGCGCGTTGTAGGGGCGGCAAGCGGCGCCCAAACGCTCAAACAAGTTCTTATGACGCAAGCCGATCGCCGCAACGCGGATTACATCATGGAAGAAGGTGCGTCCGCTGATCCGGATGGTGAATATTTGAGTTCGGACATTACGGAGAAATACTTCAAAGGACTTGCACAGGAAGAACGCGCAGAAAAGGTCGGCCATGGCCATGCAACACCTCATTAAGGCATTGTCCGGATGCAAAAGACCCTGCATGATAGTCCCATGCAGATCGAAGTGAAACGCATCGACCCTTCCCTTCCCCTGCCCAAATACGAAACGGGCGGAGCCGTTGGTTTTGATTTGGTCACGCGCAAGACAACGTTGATCGAACCGGGACAGATAGGACTCGTTCCGGGAAACGTGATTGTGAAAGTGCCGCAAGGATATGCGCTGTTGATCCTTCCCCGATCATCCTTGCCCCGCAAAAAAGGGCTCATCTGCCCGCATTCTCTTGGCGTGATTGATGAGGATTATCATGGCGATAACGATGAGATCTTTGTCCAAGTGCAGAATGTCTCAGATAAGCCGGTCACCGTCGAACGTGGCGAGAGGATCGCACAGGGATTGTTTGTAAAAGTGGAGCAAGCGGAGTGGAAAGAAGTGGAGAGTCATGTTGCGATAACAAGAGGTGGGTTTGGATCGACGGGAACACACACTTAATGTTGCTCGTTACTCGTTAACTCGTTGCTCGTACAGTCGTATTGATCGGTTTTGAGGTATACCCTCGCAAATACCTCATAAGATTAGCCAGTTGAGCTCCTATCTTTTTGGTTCTTTCCGAAGATCGACTGAACTCTTCAGGTGTCACATATTTTGCATCCAATCCATAATAAAGATGTGAACGCACTTCAGCATCCGATCGTTTTGCGTACCCCAGAAAAGCAATAAACTCCTGCTTCGTTGTCGCATCATTTCCCTCTGCAATATTGGCCATAATCGAATTTGCGGATCGAGAAATTTGATCCGCCCATCCCCAATCTTTCATTGCATTCGCACGTTTACAAAATTCCCGCACTTCCTGTGTGAGAATTCTGGCTTCCTTCCAAGCATCGATTTCCTCAAAGGAAGAAAATTTCATAACGAGTAACTAGTAACGAGCGAACGAGCAACGAATCATTTACTCAAGGGTTTCCTCATAAACGCCGGCACTTCCAGTTCTTCCTCGTTCAATTGCACGGCTGTGGACTTCAGGTTGCTGTCCAGCGGCTGGCTGCGCTCCATGGATTCCTGCCCTTGCGACGCAGGGCGCGAGAAGGCTGCTTTCATGTGGCGCTGTGCGGGGTTCGCCAAGGCGGGAGCGGCAAATTTCTCCACGGCGTCGAAGCCCGTGGCAATGACGGTGACTTTCACTTGTCCCGTGTACGCATCGTCGATGACGGCACCGAAGATGATGTTCGCTTCCGGCGCGGCTGCTTCCGTAATGATGCGCGCAGCCTCATCCACTTCGAACATGGAGAGGTCGTTTCCACCTGTGATGTTGAACAGGATGCCCTGTGCACCCGTGATGCTCACTTCCAGGAGCGGACTGTCGATGGCGGCGCGGGCGGCCTCTGCGGCGCGGCTGTCCCCCGTTCCGTAGCCGATGCCCATGAGGGCGGTGCCTGCGTCCTGCATGATCGCCTTCACGTCCGCGAAGTCCACGTTCACAAGACCATGCTCGGTGATGAGGGACGAGATGCCTTCGATGGCGTGCTTCAAGACTTCATCGACAACCTGGAATGCTTCCGTCAGCGGCGTGGTCTTGTCAATGAGCGAGAGGATCTTGTCGTTCGGGATGGTGATGAGCGTGTCGACCTTGCCACGCAAACTTTCCAATGCTTCTTCCGCTTGCTTCTTGCGCTTGAAGCCCTCGAAACTGAACGGCTTCGTGACGACGGCGATGGTCAATATGCCCATGGAGCGGGCGCACTCTGCGATGATGCCGCAGCTGCCGCTGCCCGTGCCGCCGCCGAGTCCCGCCGTGATGAAGAGCATGTCCGTGCCCTCCAGAGCGGCTTTGATTTCTTCCAAGCTCTCTTCTGCTGCGCGCTTGCCGATATCGGGGTTCGACCCCGCACCGAGTCCACGCGTGGTGCCCCGTCCGATGGTGATCTTCTTGGGAGCCGGGTTGTGGTAGAGCGCTTGGACATCGGTATTCACTGCGATGTACTCCACGCCCGCGATCTTTCCTTCGATCATGCGTGCCAGCGCATTGCTGCCACCGCCACCGGCGCCAAGCACGCGGATCACCGCTCCCGGGAGCATGTCGGGGCGCACTTCGCGTGACGACAGCGGACTGCCATCGTCATGCTTGCCGCCGCTGCCGCTGGAACTTTTCGAGCCGGAGAAGAGAGAACGGAATGTATCGGACATAGAAGGATGGGAAGAAGACTAGATCGAGAGATATTGCTGGTTGCAGGTTTCATGTTTCAAGTTCTTTCCTGCAACCTGCAACTTGAAACATGCAACAATCATAAAAATTAGGGGAGAAGACTCTTGAACCACGAACCCACTTGTTGAAAGGCTCGCTTCATTTGCACTGACCCCACGCGCATGCCGTGTTCATCTTCACGCATGCCCCAAACCAATGTGCCGAGGGCAGTGGCATAGGCCGGATCATCCACGCGTTCGATGACGCCGCCGATGTCCACAGGGAACCCCATTTGGACGGGCAGGCCGAGAACGTCGCGTGCAAGGTCCAGCACGCCCGGAGCTTTCACGGCGCCACCGGTGAGGAGTGCGCCCGCAGGGAGCATGCCGCTCCTGCCGATGCGCGTGAGTTCCGCTTTGACGAGCGAGAAGATTTCGTAGTAGCGCGCCTGCATAATCTCCGCCATGTAGCGCTTGCTGACGGTTTGCGTGTCCACTTTGCTGACGGAGGAGAGGTCGATCATTTCGCGCTCGCTCATTTCCGCCGGGAGCACGGAACCGTATTCGATCTTGATCTTCTCCGCCGTGTCCACCGATGTGCGCAGTCCGATGGCGATATCGTTTGTCACGCTCTCGCCGCCAATAGGGAGGCTGACCGAATGAAGGATGGTTCCTTCTTCAAAGACCGCCAGGCTGGTGCAGCCCGCACCGATGTCTATGACGACAACGCCCAGTTCTTTCTGGCGCTTGGTGAGGGTCGCCTCGGCTGCCGCGATGGTGGCGGGGACGAGGGCGTCTATGTCCACACCTGCCTGGTCGATGCACTTTTCAAGGTTCTTCACATGCTGAATGTGTCCCGTGATGATGTGGGCTTCCACTTCCAAGCGGATGCCCGTCATGCCCACGGGATTCTTGATGCCGCGCTGCTCATCCACGGCGTACGACTTCGGCTCTATATGAAGGATGCGTCGGTTGGCGGGAATCGAAACCGCTTGTGCGGCTTCCAGTACGCGACCCACGTCTTCCATGGTGATTTCTGAGCCCGAGATGGCAATAACGCCGCGACTGTCGAATGCTTCGATGTGCGATCCGCTCATGCCGACAAACACATGGTTCACGGGCACGCCCGCCATACGCTCTGCGTCCTCCAACGAAGAGATGATGTTATGGATGAGTTCCTCCACGTCGATGACGTGTCCTTTGCGCATGCCGAGCGACGGCGAAAGACCGACGCCGATGACATTGGGGACTCTGTAGTCTTCTTGTCCGCCATTCACGACGGCAACGACCGTGCGAATTTTGGCGCTTCCGATATCGAGACTGGCGATGACACGTTCTTTGGGCATAGAGCTGACGGAAAAAATGAAGAGAAAACTTCTTCGCTCACGAAAAATTCATATGCGAAAAAGAACGGTTCCAAGTCTACGGTGGCAAAGAAGAGCGGTGCAAGAGGACATCGACTACCTTTCGTATTCAGATTCATCACATGTGAATAAAAAATGAATGCGGTTATTTCCGCATGCTGAGCGGTTAAACTACAAAATGTATTCACCAATAAATGCACCAAAATCCAGATGAGTATCATTTGTGTACACAAAATTTCCGTGCAATTCAACGATTGAAAATATTTTCAAAATTATACAAGACATCGATCGAAAAAAATCATCTGCGAGGCGTATCGACGTAAGAAAGGTTGCATCCTAAAAAAACGAACGTAGAATGCCGCGCTATGGTGCAAATTAATAACCCCAATGCAAGGAAAGTATCCAGTTATATGAATACCGTTGATGCCGATTTGGCTGATGCACTCTACAAAAAAGCATCTTCACCGAACGCATCACCCGAGGATATTGCAGCAATCGTTAAAGATAGCAAAGAGAAACAGGTCAATGATGCAATACAAATGCTCCTCGCAAAGCATCCATACGATATGCATACCTTATTTATGATTGCTCAATCGACATCCTTCAAACGTCCTCAACGCTTTGTTGCTAAAAAAATTTTAGATTTTCCCAATCGTTATCCCGAACTTGTCCAAAAGGCACGAGAAATTTTGAACGAAAGAGACGCAAAATAATGCTACAAAAAAAGTGACAGCTGATTCTCCCGCTTCACCTGTGGAGTCTGCGCCGGAATGATCTTCATGTCCTGAATAAAATGCGCTTTGCCATAGGGCGAGTCTGCCAGAGATTGGAGCCTCCGTTGAAGCACGGAAAATTCCATCATGGCAAAGAATCCGAGACCTGCTGCCGTGGGGATATTCTGAAGAGTCAGATCCTCCAGCGGGAGAGGCAGAGGAATATCGCAGACGAGCTGTGCCATGCGTTCGCAGAAGAACGCCTGTTCTTTGTCCGCCAGAAGCTTTGCCCGCATGACAGGCTTCACCTCCTCTATATGGTCGTAGAGGTTCGTGAGTGTTTGGTACGTCTGGAGCAAGGCAGATGCACCCTTGGGACCGATGCCCCGCACGCCGGGGAGGTTATCCGAGGAGTCGCCCGTGAGTCCTTTATAGGAGGCGACTTGATCGGGGCGGATGCCGTACTTGGCTTCGATCTCTTTGGGACCCAAGTACTCCGTCTGTTGATATCCTTTATGAGGGATGGCAATGCGGACTTTCTCCGTCGCCAGCTGAAAGGCATCTCTATCCCCTGTCACGATGCTGACGCGGTAGCCTGCTTTCTCGGCAAGTGTCGCGTACGTACCCAGGAAGTCATCGGCTTCATACGTGGGATGCGAAACATGACGCAGTCCAAAGGCATCGATCATTTCGATGATCCGTGGAATTTGCACGTAGAAGTCATCCGGCGTCTCTGCTCGTCCATCTTTATACGTGGCATTCTCCTGATGCCGAAACGTCTCTTCTCCGGCATCGAAACAGAAGAGCAGGGCATCCGGTTCCTCTATTTTCAGGAGTGTTAAAAGCATGGAAGCGACCCCAAAAACCGCATTCGTTTGCTCCCCGGAAGACGTTTTGAGCGTACGGGGAATGGCGTAGAACGCCCGGTACATGAGGTGGTGCCCATCGATGATGACGAGATGCTTCATGGATAGAAGATACAAGAAGCAAGACACAAGATCCAAAACGTTTGTTTCTTGTTTCTTGTGTCTTGCTTCTTCCCGCTAGTATATGACAATAGTCCTATCAAACACGCAAGGAGTCGCAGATTCCCAAAAGCGGGGTTTTTCGCTATAATAAGAGGATACATACACATCCAATGAACGCTTTCTCTCCCTCCTACGACAACAAAATCGCGCGCCGTTACAGCGCGTCCTCGTTGGAGCAGAAAGTGGCGAATAAGACTGCGTTGCAGAAAGAACTGGGATGGTTGGCGGAACCCAAGCGTCCGCTTCTTTGTCTGCCCGCCGGCATGACGGACCAGTTGGGTGGAGCGCTTTTGGAGCAGATGCTCCCCGGCATCCTCGCAATGCCCGTGGAACTCTTGATCGTTGGAAAAGGCCCCGCCAAGTATGGAAGCCTGTTTACGGAGCTCGCGAAAAATCATAAGCACAAAATCGCCATCGTTCCCGATGACGAAGACGCCATGCGCAAAATGTACGCGGCCGCGGACATGGCACTCTTCTTCAAAGATCCGTCACACCTGTCGGAACTCAAGCACTGCCTGGAATACGGCGTGGTACCGGTGGCTCCGGAATCCAAACACTTGGAACAATATGATCCCATCCAGGAGAACGGCTTCGCTTTTCTGTATGACACGGGCAATGAAAAGCAGATCCTCTGGCACTGCTTTGCCGCATTGGTACGTGCCTTGGAAACACACCGCTTCCCCTTCGACTGGCGGACGATCCAGCGTCACGGCATGGAGCACACCCACGCATAAGTAAATTTATGTGGCCGTGTTTCGACGCTTGCGGAGGTTTTTTGTATAATCAGGATAGTAGGACGCACAAACTATGGTATACTCATCACCTATGATTTTCTCCCGAAAGAACGCAGGCAAATGGGTTGCAAGCAAAGGAGAAAAAGTTGTTGCGACCTCAAAAAAACTCGATGTTCTTGTGAAGAAAATAGATGCTCGAAAAGACAAAAAGAGCATTCGTTTTGATAAAGTCCCGCAACATTTGAATTTTGTCGGGTTCTCGTATGGAATTTAATTTCATACCCTGGGAGACGGATGTGGCGATGGAATATTTGCCGATGCTGCCTCTTCAATTAAACGGTTTTCCGGTTGGAAACGCTTTGGTGGATACGGGTGCAACAGTGACAATTCTGCCGATGGAACTCCTTGGGCTGCTCTGCGTCGATCTGGATAAGAAAAAATCCATCACGATGAGCCATGCGGGCGGAGGAACTTTTTCTGTCATTCCGGCTTCTACGAAGATCACCTACTGCATTGAGCATTCCGGTTTTCGGCCGATCCAATGGAATGGCACTGTGTTCTTCAGTGCACGGCAGGACACGATCCTTCTGGGACACTACGAATGCCTGGATCAACTCGTATTAACACTGGACGGTCCAAAGAAAAAAATCCGAGTGGAACAGAAATGACACTGAGCAATGCTGTGTGAATTTTGGTGGGTCGGGTGGGATTTGAACCCACGGCCAATCCCGCAGAAGCGGGACTGCTCTACCGGGCTGTATTTAAAAAATGGTGGGTCGGGTGGGATTTGAACCCACGGCCAATTGCTTAAGAGGCAACTGCTCTACCGGGCTGAGCTACCGACCCAGAGCTCAGAAACGTTAGCAAATCTCCACTGTTCCCTCAATGCTTCATCTGGGGATACACACCCTGTTTCCCATGGGTTCATAACCCAGATCGCAGGTGCAAGGACGCGTGGTGGTGCAAAGCTTCCAATCTTCTTGCCGCTGGAACACCGTGCCACGCGTTATGCACTGCTTGTTCTTATTAAGGTTGTATCCCGCCGGGCACTTGCCGAGAAACACGCAGTGTCCCGCTCTCCTCTTATAACCGGGTTCGCACATGCAACCTTTCAATCCGTACAGTCCGTGCGCGCCGCACAATTGTTCATCCGTGCGATTCTTCATAATGCCCGTCACCTCGCCGGAACCCGTGCGCAAGTTAAGCGTGCCGCAGTACCCCGCTTTGCTGAGGCTGGCTTTGCACTCGCATCTGTCCGTTTGCTGGTTGTAGCGCATGTGCAGCACTTCGCATTTTTTGACAAGTGACTCACGGTCGCGGGATGTTTGATAGCGCGTGCTTTTGATGAGAGCCCCTTCACGGAACATTGCCTGCGCAGGAGGAAACGTGAGAACGGATCCGAGAAGCAATACGAGTGCAATGGCCGAAAGAAGAACCAGTTTTCGCATGGAAAAAAGGTAGTGAGGATCGGGTGAAGACACAAGCAAGGAAGGTTGACGTGAAGAATTGATGCAGGAAGTCAGCGAAAAGAATCTCAAGATTCTGTGGATCGTCTAGGAGCTTGATGTTCCATGAACTAATGTTCAGATCATTTCACAGTGTCTTTCAAAAGAACCAAAGTAACACCTGCCTGCCGGCAGGCAGGCCAAACACCAAGGAAAGGATCAATGACCAGGCGCGTTAGAAAACCTTCCTCGGATGAGCCACCCCCTCTTTCGGTTCCAAGATCGCAATGGGAAGATCTTCATGCCATGCAATTGTTGTCTCTGCGATCTCTTTTTTCAGTGATCGTCCGAAGCCAATATCTCGCATTTCTTCGTCACTGAGCGGCAGCGCGGGAAACGATGCGAGCACTTCTTTGAGCGGCATCACGTTCGTCCATTTCACGGCATCGGGAGCGGACGCATCTTGTACCGACCAATCCCCCACTTTTGTCCGTCGGAGCGAAGAAAGATACGCGCCGACTTTCATGAATTGTCCCAGATCATGCGCCAAGGAACGGATGTACGTGCCCGAACCGCACGCAATGCGAAGAGAAAGATCCGGGTAATGAAATGCGAGAACATCGCACGCCAGCACCAGCACTTCGCGCGGTGGAATGTCCACGGATTTTCCTTGTCTGGCTTTTCTGTACGCACGCTCGCCGCCGACGTGCACGGCACTGTGCGCCGGCGGCACTTGTTGAATTCGTCCCAAAAATCGATCGGCAATGATGTTGCGGATGGTGGATTCATCCGGAACCACCCACCCGGGTTTCATCGCGGTTTCTTCGATGATTCCTTCGGCATCGTACGTGGTGCTCACGGAACCGAACCGCACGCCTGCTTCGTATTCCTTTGTCAGATGCGAAAAAAGTTCGACGACTTTGAGTGCTTTTGCACCGACAGCAAGAACAAGAAGTCCCGTTGCGGCGGGATCCAGCGTTCCCAAATGGCCGACATTCTTCTCGCTCAATGTCCTCCGCACGATTGCAACGGCATCGTGACTGGTGATACCGGCAGGTTTATCGACAAGTAAAAAACCATGGCGCATGGACGAAGATTACAGGAAAAGCTCTGGGGTTGAATCAAATTTTCCATGCTCAAGATAATGACCAATGACCAAGATGTTTTTACCTTAGTCATTTCGTTTGGTCATTGGTCTATGGTCATTGGTCATTGCATGAAGCCCTGGTATGATCGCCGCCATGAACATCACACTGACTTGGGACCTGTTCATCATTGTCTTCTTCGCCATTGTCATTACGTACAGTTTCATCATTGGACGAAAAGAAGCCATCAAGATCATCATCGCAACGTATATCACCATTGTTGCCGTGCAGGGCATGGGCAATGTGTTCCAACGCATCGTGGGGGAAACGGCGTCCGTCTTGAACGTGCTCGGCATCACCATAGAAACAGAACTGCTGTCGATCACGAAGCTCGTGCTCTTCATCGTGATCATCATTGCACTGGCCATCAAGGCGGGCATCACCGTCACCTACAACCACGAGCCGGGCTTGCCGATGAACGCGGTCTTCACGGGACTCTTTGGATTCACCACCGCGGGACTGCTGCTGACAACACTGCTCACCTACACGGCGGGCGTGCCCCTGCTCGATACCAATTTGCCGAATGTCGCGACGCTGTCGCCCATCATTCAGCAGAGTCCGCTGATGCAGCTGATGATCTTGAACCAAGACCTGTGGTTTTCGCTTCCCGCTCTCGCACTTCTCGTCGCCGGTATCGTGGCGAATAGGAAATAAACCATTTTGGAGTCAAGTGGAATCAACAGTTGGATGCGTGAAGTTCCTTGCAACCAAGAGAAAAAGTGCGTAACAATGAGCGAAATTTTAACCTCCATCCTATGAACACCCTCAAACGTTTCTGGCTCCAAGCGTCCTTCGCCGCAATGAGCATGGCAGCCGGTATGCCGCAACAAGCACTCGCGCAGTTCGGCGGACCCATCCCCGCAATTCCGGGCACGCCGGACGGCGCGTCGGATCAAGGCATTCGCGATGCGGTCTTGAGCGTCCTGACCTTCGTCTTGAACTTCTTGGCACTCGTGGCCGTCGTCTTCATCGTCATCGCCGGTATCCGCCTGATCGTTTCGCAGGGTGAAGATGAAGCCAAAGAGAAGGCGAAGAAGACCATCCTCTACGTCATCGTCGGTCTCATCATCGTCCTCTTCGCCCGCGTGATCGTCGGACTCTTCACGGAAACACTCTCGAACGCCGTCACTTGATCCGGCTTCCTTCTCGATTTCAAAAGCGCGCTTCTCCGAAGCGCGTTTTTTGTGCATCGCCTAAAACTCAATACTGGATCTTCATGGATCTCTTCCACTTTTGCCCGGCGTTCCAGCATTGCCCACTCGCAACTACTGCCTCCTTAGGGTTTCCACTTTCTTGTGGCGCACAAGAAAGTGGAGCAAAGAAAACATGCCGCTCTGAAAAATTTCCTGCGCAACAATGGCTCGCTCCGATAAAAACG
>Ga0209542_10003550_pt1 | contig 33282 bp, 27 predicted proteins | sample RifCSPhighO2_01_FD_184028 | JGI IMG/M metagenome (GOLD analysis project Ga0209542, IMG submission 184028) | Soil microbial communities from Rifle, Colorado - Rifle CSP2_plank highO2_0.1 (SPAdes) (version 2) | ecosystem: Environmental > Terrestrial > Deep subsurface > Rock core/Sediment ... | reverse complement strand
TGGATAATATCGCAAGTGCCCGGAATTGCGACTGCGCCTTCAATGAGCTCGCGGGTCTTCTCCTTTCCGTATATTTTCAACAGGGCGCGATAGTCCGGGTGAATATGGTATTTTTTATCAAGTCCCGCGATTACCATTCTGGCGATCGCCATCACGGCCGGGTCTTTTGCGACCAGGAATACGACTGGCTTTGTCAATGGCCTCATAGCTTTTGCTCTGGGAGCTATGGGTATTCGCGCAAGCTGTTTGTCGCTTAGAAACATGCAAATCTCCTTTTTGCCATCAGTTTTCGCTGAAGGCATTGAATATTTTTTTTCGGCAGAGGACGCATTTTCTTGCCTCTTTATTTATCCGTTCCAGTTCGTTTTTGGTTTCTCGGCTCAGTGGCTGGTCGACCTTAAGCGTTCTTGATATTTCTTTGAGTTCGCTGTCTGTGATGCAAACATGCCCGTCCATACATCTACCCTTCTTAAATTGTTAAGTTGCTGTTTTTCTGTACGATATTTGTATTTTGCCATGTAATTTTAATATAGTCAATAGTTGACCCATATTATTATATCTATTAAGATTAAATTATGATAAGGGAAGAAATTAAAAAATTGATAAGGGATTCTGTCGGAGAACTTCAGAAAAATGGGGACTTTCCGGGATTTGAAATTCCGGAAATTTCAGTTGAGGCGCAGAAAGAAGGGAAATATGGGGACTATGCAACGAATGCTACTTTTCAACTGGCTAAAATTGCGAAGAAAAGTCCAGAGGAAATGGCGAGGTTAATAATTTCGCAATTTTTCACTCCCTCCTCAATCCTCTCCCTCAAAGAGGTGGAGGAAGAAGGTGGGGGAGAATTTTCCCTCTGCGGAGATAGCCCCCTCCTCAATCCTCTCCCTCTACGAGGGGGAGGAAAAGTGGGGGATGTTTCTTTTTTTGAAAAGGTTGAGGCGATAGGCGGGTTTATAAATTTTTTTATTTCAAAAGAATATTTGCAGAAACAGGTTGGAGAGATTTTGAAGCAAAAAGAAAAATTCGGGAGTTTGAAAATCGGGGGCAAGACAAAAGTAAATGTGGAGTTTATTTCCGCTAATCCCACGGGACCTTTGACTTTGGGCAACGGCAGGGGAGGGTTTTGCGGAGATGTTTTGGCGAATGTTTTGGAAAAAGCGGGTTGTAAAACAACGATGGAGTATTATATTAACGACACAGGAGGGCAAATCAAAAAATTGGGGCATTCTATAATCGGAGATTCGGAGGCGGTTTATAAGGGGGATTATATTGATGATTTAAGAAAAGAGATTAAAGGCAATGACCCGGAAAAAATTGGCGAAAAAGGAGCTCGGCTCCTTTTGAAAAAAATGATAAAGCCGACGGTTAAGAAAATGGGAATAAAATTTGACATTTGGTTCTCGGAGAAAAAATTAGCTAAAGAAGTCGGCAAGACGATTGACTTTTTGAAAGACAAAGGTTTGACCTATGAAAAAGAAGGCGCTTTGTGGTTTGCGTCGTCAAAATTTGGCGATGATAAGGACAGGGTTTTAATAAAGGAAGACAAGGAAAAAACATATTTCGCGTCTGATATTGCTTATTTGAAAAATAAATTCAGCAGGGGGTTTGATAAATTGATTTTCTTTTTAGGAGCTGATCATTACGGCTATGTGGCAAGAATGAAAGCCGGGGCAGAGGCCTTGGGTCATAAAAAAGAACAGACAGATTTTATCGTTGCGCAATTAGTCCGTCTTATTGAGAATGGGGAAGAGGTTAAAATGTCAAAGAGATCGGGAATATATGTAACCATAGACGAGCTGATAGAAGAGGTCGGGCTGGACGCCGCTCGTTTTTTCTTTTTGGTAAGGAGCCCTGATACGCATTTGGATTTTGATTTGAAATTAGCGAAAGATAAATCAAACAAAAATCCGGTTTATTATATACAATATGCGTATGCGAGAATTTGCAGTATTATCAAAAAATGTAAAAATCAAAATCGGATTTGTGTGCCTACCAGACAGGCACAAGAAGTGTGTGCCTATCTGGTAGGCACACGAGTAGGCACACGAGCGAGTGAATTGAATTTGATTAAACAATTTATCAGATTTCCGGAAGTTATTGAGGATACGGCGAAGGACTATCAGATTCAGAGGATTCCGCAATATGCTTTGTCGCTGGCTGACGCTTTTCATAAATTTTATGAAAATTGCCAAGTGATTACAGAAGATAGAAATTTAACCGAAGCTCGATTGGCTGTGGTCGGGGCGGCGAAAATTGTCTTAAAAAATACATTAGATTTAATGGGAATTAGTTCGCCAGAGAAAATGTAATATGAATAATAGGTATATTTTATTAAGGCACGGAAACACAATTTATCAGGAAGAGAAAAAAGGATTTTTGTATCTCATACCAGAGAGGGATCCTGTTTTTTTGACCGAAAAAGGCAAAGAGCAGATAAAAATTTCTGCTGAAAAATTAGCTGGTAAGAAAATTGATTTGATCTATTCGTCTGATTTGGTAAGAACTCGGCAGACTGCCGGAATTGCGGCGGAAAAACTTGGCTTGAAAATTATTTTAGACAAGCGCCTGCGCGACATAAATTTCGGGATTTTTCAGGGAGGAGAAGATGAAAAATACAGGAATTTTTTCTCCAGCAAAAAGCAAAAATTATTCAAGCGGCCGCCAGGAGGCGAAAATTGGCGCGATGTAAAAAAACGGACAACGGATTTTTTGAAAGAAATTGATAAAAAATATACAGGGAAAATAATTTTGGTTATAAGCCATGGGGACCCGATCTGGCTAATGAATGGATTTATAAAAGGCCTTTCCGAACAAGCGCTTTTAGAAAAGCGCCGGGTTGACGATCCTTATTCTTCTTTTGAGGGATTTTACGCCGGCCCCGGAGAATTTATAGAGTAAAACAAAGCGTACTTTATTATGAAAAAAGATAAAATTACAATTAAAATTAGAATAAATTCAAAAGAGTGCGAGCAGTTGCGAGATAGCGGCTTATTTTTTGAAACAATCGCCGATACCCTATGGTTAGAAAGAAAAGATATTAAAGAAGTTGTTAAAAAAGTTGATAGACGAAAAAAAATATGACAAAAGTAGAAGCAATTAAAAAAATAACACGAAATGACAGAGGAGTTTTTTCTATTGAGAAAAGGCAATTCGGACAATTTTTTACGACAAATTCTGATTATATTCTGCAGGGATTAGAAAAATTCGTGAAAGACAAAGAAGTTGTTGATCCTTTTGCGGGAAACCAAGATTTAATAAATTGGTCTCGCAAGAATAACTGCAAAAAAGCTAGTGGTTTTGACTGCGATAAAAAATATATTGATAAGAAAGATGTTTTTTATAGAGATTCAATAAATTGTTTATCAAAATACAAATTTATTTGTTCCAACCCGCCATACTTGCATAAAAATAAAGCGGATCAAAAAATAAAAGAAAGATTTTTTTCCGGAATTTATTCAAATTTTGAAGATTTGTATCAAGTTTCAATTTTTTCGATTTTGGATTGTAGGGAAGGCATTCTAATTGTGCCTTTGAATTTTCTTTGCGCGGAAAATTCCCAAAAAATTAGGAATATATTTTTTGATAAATTTGAGATTGTAGAATTGAATATTTTTTCAGAACAAGTATTTGAAGACACAACCTATAATGTAATATCTTTTTATTTCAAGAAAAAAAAAGAAAATTTAGAAAAAAATAAAATTACCGCAACAATTTTCCCCAAAAAAAAACAAATTGCTTTTACAATCGAAAAGAAGCATAATTGGCAACTTGGAGGAGATTTTATTGATAGAATTAAAAATACTCATAACCATTTGGGAATTTTTCGTTTGACTGAGGATTATTTGCGGTCTGGCGAATACAAAGTTGAGCTGGCGTTTCAAAATATTAAAGACAAAAAACCGCTTTGTGTCAGCAAAGATATAAAAAATTTAATAGGAAAAAATGTTTTATTTTTAAGAGCCATAGACAGCAAAAATGGGAAGAAAATCCAGCTTGAAGATATAAGGGATTATGGGGTTGCGGGGCTTGTCGGTAAAAACACCTCTCGCAATATGGCTCATTTGATTTTCAAAGAAGAAATGCCCATAGACGACCAATTAGAGCTAATGAAGCGGTTTAATAAAGAATTAAACCAAGGAAGAAGCAAATATTTTTCTTTCTTCTTGACCAATTTTAGGGATAATAATAGAAAAAGAATTTCTTTTGATTTGGTTTATAAATTTTTAAACTATATTTACGATGAAAAAAATTCAAAGCAATCTGCATTATTTTAATATATCACGACAAAATCTAGAAAATTTTTTGGATAATTTTTATATTTTTGACGAAAAACATCCTCAATTACAGGAATACATTGTTAATGCGAAAGAAGTTAAAAATATTTTAATTACGATTAAAACTTTGCAAGAAAAAAAAGAAAGCAAGGAAGTTGTGGAAAAGTATTTTTTGGAGCTTTCAAAAATATTGAATAAATTTTCTAACTGTTCGGAATTCGGCTGTTTTATAAATGCTTGCGATAGTTTTTTAAACTTTGCTAAAAAAAATATTATTTTGCTTGAAAAAATCGCGCAAAGATATTTTGAAAAGAGAATTTTGAATGAAACAATCCCCGAAGAATGGGTTCAAGCGATTTTAGATTCAAACTCTAGTCGCAAGAAAGGAAAATGCGGAGAGAAAAAACTTTTAAATATTTTAGCGGAATGTGGCTTTCAAGAAGTAAAAACTTGGGAAGGATTTTTTAATGAACAAAAATGCGTGGCTAAATTTTCAAAAATTTTTAGCGTTAAAAATGTTCGTAAAAATTTAAATATTAAAATGGCCGCCAAAAAACAAAATAAAAAATTAGACTTGATTATTAAGATAAATAGAAAAATATTTTTATGTGAAGCAAAACATCTAAACACTTCGGGAGGCGGACAAGATAAACAAATCTCAGAATTGATTGAAATTATCAGTTTAAAAGAGCAAAATAATAATATTTCCTATGTTGCGTTTTTAGATGGCAGTTATTCTAATATTCTTTTGGGTGAAGCGATTGGCGGAGAGAAATTAACAACGCAAAGAAAAGAGATTGAGAAATGTTTACTTCGTAATTCTTATAATTTTTGGGTTAATACAGCTGGTTTTGAAGCGTTATTCGCCGATTTAAAAGAATAAATTTTTTATGTTTAATTTTTCTGAAAATGAGCGGAAAATTTTGAAATTTTGGGACGAAAAGAAAATTTTTGAGAAGTTGAAAAAGAAGAATCATGGCAAGAAGCGCTGGTCGTTTTTAGACGGGCCCATTACCGCCAATAATCCAATGGGCGTTCATCACGCATGGGGAAGGACATATAAGGATTTGTTTCAGAGATATAAAGCGGCGCAAGGATTTGACCAACGGTACCAGAATGGCTTTGACTGCCAAGGGCTTTGGGTTGAGGTTGAGGTTGAAAAAGAATTGGGTTTTAAAAATAAAAAAGATATTGAGAAATTCGGCATTGATAAATTCGTTGAGGCGTGCAAACAAAGGGCGCTGAAGTATTCAAAAATCCAGACAGAGCAGTCAATTCGGCTTGGCCAGTGGATGGATTGGGAAAATTCCTATTATACAATGTCTGACAAAAATAATTACGCTATCTGGGGATTTCTTAAAAAATGCAAGGAAAACGGGCTGTTATATAAGGGAAGAGACAGCGTGCCTTGGTGCCCGAGATGCGGAACGGCTATTTCCCAACACGAGATGTTGACAGAGGATTATCAGGAAATAACCCATAATTCTATATATATAGAATATCCTATTCTTGGCAGGCAAAATGAATTTTTGCTTGTTTGGACAACTACGCCATGGACTCTTCCGGGGAATGTCGCTGTCGCGGTTGACCATAAAAAGGACTACGCCATTGCCACCGGCTCAGTTAGCGGAAATAAATATTATATTCTGAAAGTTCTCGCTGATGGACTGGGATTGAAAGTTGAAAATGTTATGAAGGGAGAAAAATTAGTCGGGCTGGAATACGAGTCGCCTTTTGACTATTTGGCGCGAATTAAAAAGGCGTTCCGCGATTATGGCCATAAAGTAATCGCGACCAATCCTTTGATTCTTCCCATAAGCGATGAGGAAGGAACAGGTCTTGTTCATATTGCCCCAGGCGCAGGAGCCGAGGATTTTCGGCTGGGCAAAGAAGCGGGAATTCCAGTCATTGAACTTATAGATGAAGAAGCCGTTTATCTTGACGAGCTTGATGAATTTTCTGGAAAAAATGCGAAAAAAAATCCTGAAATGATTATTGATTATATTAAAAATAAAGATAGTGGAAAATATTTTTTTGATATAAAGCCGATAACTCATAGATACCCTGTTTGCTGGCGGTGCAAGAGCGAGCTTGTTTGGCGGGTGGTTGATGAATGGTATGTCTCAGTGGATAAATTAAGAAAACAATTAATAGTATCGGCGAAAAAAATAAAATGGATTCCCGATTTTGGTTTAGATAGGGAATTGGACTGGCTGAAAAATATGGGCGACTGGCTGATCTCCAAAAAAAGATATTGGGGACTGGCTTTGCCGATTTACGAATGCCAAGGGTGCGGCAATTTTGAAGTCATTGGCTCAAAAGAAGAGCTGAAAAAAAGAGCTGTTTCTGGCTGGGAAAAATTTGAAGGCAGGTCGCCCCATAGACCGTGGATTGACGAGGTGAAAATAAAATGCAGGAAATGCGGAAAAGAAATCAAGAGGATAAAAGATGTCGGCAATCCTTGGCTGGACGCCGGCATAGTGCCGTTTTCAACAATTGAAAAAAATTGGTTTCCAGCTGATTTTATTTGCGAGTCGTTCCCGGGCCAGTTTAAGAATTGGTTTTATTCTTTGATTGTTATGAGCGCTGTTTTGAAAGCAACCAATCCCGTAAAAACGGTTTTCGGATACGGCTTTGTTAAAGACGAAAAAGGGGAGGAGATGCATAAATCAAAAGGTAACGCCATCTGGTTTGACGACGCGGTGGAAAAAATAGGAGCCGATGTTATGCGCTGGATGTACGCCAAACAGAATCCTGTTTGCGATTTGAAATTCGGCTACGGGGCGGCAGAAGAAACAAAAAGAAAATTGCTTACCCTTTATAATATTTATTCTTTTTTTGAAATATACATCGCGCAAACTCAAAACTCAAAACTCAAAACTCAAAACCACAACTCAAAACCGAAAAATATTTTGGATGAGTGGATTTTGTCCCGGTTTAATAATTTGCTCATTAAGGTAACTAAAAATTTAAATGAATATAATATTATGGCCGCCACTATAGCGATTGAATATTTTTTTATTGATGATTTGTCTCTTTGGTATGTTAGGCGGTCTCGCGACAGATTCCGGCGGGAGGAGGAAAATAATAAAGAAGCGATTGAGGTTTTTTATCGTCTGCTTTTGGATTTATTAAAAATAACCGGGCTTATAACGCCATTTTTTTCCGAAGAAATGTATCAGCGATTAAGGTCAGATGATATGTCGGAATCAATCCATTTATTTAATTGGCCTAAGGCAGATAAAAAATTAATTGATGCCGAGCTAGAGAAAAAAATGGCGGAAGCGAGAAAGATCGTCGCTTTGGCTTTAGCAGAGCGCGCGAATAAAGGGGTGAAGGTGAGACAGCCGTTGCGAGAATTAAGAATTAGGGACAAGGAATTAGGGAACGAGAAGAAACTGCTGGAATTAATAAAGGATGAAGTTAATGTTAAAAATATTGTTTGCGGAGCCAAAATAGAAAAAGAGGTTGAGTTAGATTTTGAAATTAGCGAAGAATTGAAAAGAGAGGGGGATAGAAGGGAATTGGTCCGCAACATCAATAAAATCAGAAAAGAGACGGGGCTTACTCCCATCGATCTCATCATAATAGAATCTGATTTTGAAGTTATCGGGGCAAAAGAAAATTTAATGAAGGAGGTGAAAGCCAAAGATTATATCGTAAAATCGGAAATTAAAAACGGAACAGAGGTAACCATTAGCGGGAAAAAATATTTTGTGAAAATAACTAAATCCTAATTTTTAATTTCGTCAGATGTCTGTTTATTACAGAACTCAAGGGTTTGTTTTGAAGAAAATTGATTTGCGGGAAGCTGATCAGGTTTTTGTTATTTATGCTGAGGATTTTGGTAAAATTGAGGTTTTGGGCAGAGGAATTCGGAAAATAAAATCAAAAATAAAGCCAGGCATAGATCTTTTTTATTTGTCGGAGATTGATTTTGTTCAAGGCAAAAAGCAAAAAACCCTGATTGGCGCGACAGCGATTGAAAAATTTAAGAACATAAGAAACTCGCCTGAAAAATTGGCGATTGTCTATAAAATAGTAAACGTTGCGGACGATTTAATTAACGGGCAGGAACAAGATGGAGGGATTTGGAATTTATTGCGCGAAGTTTTTGATAAGTTAAATAATTCAGATTTTAACGTTCAAAGTTCAATGTTCAAAGTTATACATTATTATTTTTTTTGGAACTTGCTTTCTATTTTGGGCTATAAATCAGACCTTTATCATTGCGTTTTTTGCGGAAAAAAATTAATGCCCCAAAAAAATTATTTTATTCCAAAGAGCGGAATATTTTGCGCTAGATGCGCCGGCGAAAGGAAGTCGTCGGGATTAACGAACGTCGGACTCTCGCAGGATGCCATTAAAATTTTAAGGATTTTGGAAAATAAGAGTTGGGGGACGTTGATTAAATTAAAAATGGAGAAAATACACCTGAAAGAATTGGAAAAAATTTTTCAAATGGTCTATTCCAATCAGCGGTTAGTTTTAGTATAATAGTAGAACAGGGTCGAGATAATAATTTGATAAATTAAAAAAATTCACTCTGTTAAATAATTCCGCCTTTGGCGGAATTGCCGCAAAAGCGGCATTTAATAGGGTAAAAAATTATGAGAAAACTAAAAGGTTTCACATTGATAGAGATATTGGTAGTGATCGCTATTGTGGGGTTGATAATAAGCATAGCCATGGTAGCCGTAAGAAATTCTAAAGAGAGAGCCAGAATAACAAATGTTTTCTTTTTTGACGGTATAATCAAACGTAGTTTGGGCGCTTATTCGGCAGGGATTTGGGATTTTAACGAAGGAGGCGCGGCAACTACTACTCAAGATTTCAGCGGAAACGGGAATACTGGCGTCATCGCAGGCGCAGATTGGACATGCGCTGGCGCCGCCAATACGCCGAGCGGAACAGGGTGCTCCCTGTATTTTATTGGCGCAAACTCAGATTTCGTTAATTGCGGCAATAATAATAGTTTAAATATTGCAAGCGCGGATAAAGTTACAGTTATGGCATGGGTAAAAATAATCGCGCTTCCGGCCGGCAACGCCGGAGTTGTGTCCAAAAGAAACGCCACTACCACAAATTACGAGCTTGGCATTACATCCGCGGGGAAAATATTTAATTATAACGGAACCGCGACAAATATCTCCATTAGATCTGTTCCAATCGGGCAATGGCGCCATATCGCGATGTCAATAAATCAAGGAACAGTAACTTTTTATTTAGACGGAGTGGCGGATAATTCCGCGTCTTCTACTACGGGTACGGTTCATCAGGGAAACTTGTTTATAGGAAAGGGTACTCCAACCGGGGAATTTTTTAATGGCCTGATTGACGATGTAAGGATTTATAGAGAATCAATAACTTTGACTCAGATTCAGAAAATATACGCGGAAGGAGCGGAACGGTTGGGAATAGCAAAAAAATAATTAAATCTACGGGACATACTCCCGTAGAGCGTAGAGTATAACAATTACTACGGGAGCATGTCCCGTAGTAATGTAGTAATTTAAAATTCTAATGTGAAAAAACTAATTTTTATCACAATAATTTTAGGCGTGGCTGTCGGAGCGGCTGGTTTTTGGTATTGGCAAAGAAATCCTTATTCAAAAGAAATTTTGAAATTAGAAATTTTGGGACCCGAGAAAGCAATAATTTCGCAGGAAGTTGAATACGCGGTTAAATACAGGAATAACGGAGATGTTCGGCTGGAAGAGCCGCGCTTGACTTTTGAATTTCCGGAAAATACCGTGTTGGAAATGGGAGATTCTTTGAGGATAGAGAAAGGATCAGACGAATTAGGGGATATTTATCCCGGGGAAGAAAAAACATTCAAATTCAAAGGCAGGATTTTTGGCAAAGAAGGCGACGCAAGAACGGCAAAGGCGTGGCTTAGCTATAAACCGAAAAATCTCCAAGCAGCCTATGAGTCTGGAACGACTTTCACCACTATTCTTGAGGCAATTCCTATTACTTTTGATTTTGATTTGCCGACAAAAGTGGAATCGGGCAGAGAGCTTAAATTTTCTCTTAATTATTATTCGACTTTGAATTATCCGCTTACAGACCTTGGGGTGAGAATTGAATATCCTCTTGGCTTTGAATTTTTAGAAAGCAAACCAAGGGGTTTGGAAAAAAACGAGTGGGAGATTTCTGTCTTAAACAAAGCGGAAGGCGGGAGAATAGAAATAAAGGGCAAGCTTGCTGGCGAAGCGAAAGAGCAGAGAATTTTCCGCGCGTTTTTGGGGATTTGGATTAAAGACCAATGGGTTGCTTTAAAGGAAATTTCCAAAGCAGTTGAAATTTCAACTCCCCGGCTTAGTGTTTTTCAACGGATAAACAGTCAAGGTCAATATTCGGCGAGCCCTGGAGATATTTTGCATTACGAAATTTTTTTCAGGAATATCAGCCAGGAGCCGTTCACTGATTTGTTTTTAATCGTAACTCTTAATGGAAATCCGTTTGATATGGAAACAATCAAGACAGAAACAGGCCAGTTTAATAAAGGAGATAATTCAATTGTTTGGGACTGGAGGAGTGTTTCAAAATTAAAATTTTTAGACCAGGGGGATGAGGGCAAAGTTGAATTTTGGATAAATCTGAAAGATGATTGGGGTACGTCGGGGCCAGGCGAAAATAATGTTGTTTTAAAAGATACGGTTTTGGTTTCCCAAATAAAAGAGGAATTTGAAATTAAAGTAAGCTCAAAATTAGCAATTTCTCAGCAAGGATTTTTCCTTGATGATGTTTTCGGAAATACAGGCCTTTTTCCTCCGAAGGCAGGGGAAGAGACAACTTATACTATTATATGGAACGCTCAGAATTATTATAATGACGCCGGGAATGTCAAGGTAACAGCGAAATTGCCGCAAAATGCGAGATTGACCGGGAAGATATTTCCGGGAACAGAGAGTCCAAATTTTTCTTTTGACAGCCAGAGCAGGGAAATTGTTTGGAAAGTAAAGGACGGGAAAGACATGGAAGCAGGGACAGGGGTCTTAAATCAGGCGCCGAACGTTTCTTTTCAAGCGGCTTTAATTCCGAGCGTAGACCAAATCGGCCAGACCGCGGAAATAATCGGCGAAGCGAGAATTGTAGGCGAAGACAGGTGGACAGAGAAAATATTGGAAGGCAAATCCTTTGCGATAACCACTGCCTTGTCAAGCGATTCTCCAGGCCAAGGAGTTGTAGAGCAATGATTTTTTATATGAAGAAAATTATTTTTTTATTTTTGTTTGCATTTTTATTTCTTATCGGGGCTGGTTTTGCTTATGCGGACAGCCAATCGGTTGTAATTGATTTTTTTTATAGCCCGACTTGCCCGCATTGCGCCCGGGAAGAGAATTTTTTAAAAGAACTGGAAAAAACTAAACCGGGGATTCAAATCAACAGATTTTCTGTTTCAGAAAGCGACAACATAACAGCTCTGGAAAAAAAATACGAAGAATATGAAGTGTTGGTTGATTATAGGGGAATGGTTCCAGCGACTTTTATTGAATCCGCCGCCGGAAAAAAATATTATGTCGGATTTGATGAAAATGTTGAAAAAAATATAGAAAATTGCATTGCGGAATTTTTAACGGGAGATAATTGCCAAACCGGAGATGGGGTAACGAGTGTAGAGAGTTCTACTCAGGCGAGTTCGAAAGGAAATATAAACATTCCTTTTATTGGCAGCGTGAATGTAGACAAATATTCTTTGCCGATTTTAGCCGTTGTTCTCGGCGCGTTAGATGGATTTAATATCTGTTCTTTGGGCGCGCTGGTTTTAATTCTTGGCTTGGTTTTAGCTTTGCGTTCGCGAGGAAAAATTTTATTTTTCGGCGGAGTTTATATTTTAACAACAGCGATTGCTTACGGACTTCTGATTGTTTTGTGGTATAAGATTTTTTCTTTTTTTATGCCATATATGAAGTTAATGGAGGTCTTAATCGGGCTTTTGGGTTTGGCGGGCGGAATTTATTTTATTAAACAATTCGTTAAATTCAGAAAACAGGGGCCTGTTTGCGAAGTAAGCGCGAGCAAAGGAATAATGTCTAAATTTTCCTCCAAGCTTCAAAAATATTTTCAGGAATCAAGAAGCGTTTTTTTGGTTGCTTTGTCAACATTTTTATTTGCCGGGATAATAACGATCGTGGAGTTCCCTTGTTCGGCGTTGGTTCCGGTCGCTTTTGCCGGCATCTTGGCGCAGGCGGAATTAAGCTCTTTTTTATACATCTTATATATTTCCTTGTTTGTTATTTTTTATATGTTAGACGAAGTTATTGTTTTTTTGGTTGCTTTGTTCACAATGAAAATCTGGCTCGCTTCAAGTAAAGCAACGGCTTGGGTCGTTCTGGCCGAGTCGTTAATTCTTTTCGCTTTCGCGGCTTATTATCTCTTCGGATATTTTTTATTTAAATAACCGTGACGGGACATGTTCCCGTCATATAATATGATTAAAAAAATATTGAGCAAAAAAATAATTTTGGGCGCGATAATTGTTATAGCGATTTTAGGGTTTGTAATTTACCAATTTTTTTTTAAGCCGGACAATAAAGAGTATGTTTTGGAAAAAGTTTTAATGGGAACGGTTGTGAAAAATGTTTCTGAAATCGGCTCTGTTAAAATCGCGGAAAAATCCCTGCTTGGATTTAAGAGCGCGGGGAGGATAGAAAAAATTTCAGCAAAAGTGGGAGACTCGGTTAAAATAGGACAGGAGCTTGTCCGGATTGACGCGAGCCAGCTTTTTATTCAATTAAGCGAGGCGCAGGCCGCTCTTCAGGCAAGCCAGGCGAGTTATGAAAAACTGATAGCCGGCGCAAGCCCGGAAGATGTGAAAGTAAGCGAAGCGGCTGTGGCGGCCGCTGATGTTTCTCTTGCCGGAGCAGAGCAGAATTTGAGGGATGTTTCCGCTGATACTTCGGAGGATTTAAGCCAGACGTACCAGAGCGCTTTTAATTATTTGGACGATGGTTATTTGAAAATTTATGATTCTCTTATTGTCGCTAATTCCATAAGTAGAACCTATTTTGGCAGTTCTGACCAAGAAGGCATAAAAGTTTCGGAAAGCAAAGCCAGCATTCAGAATAGCTTAGATGTTGTAAGGTTTTATATTGACAAAGCGAGAGTGAGTTCTGATCGCAATTATACCGATGAAGCGCTTGCCAGAACAAAAAGCGCTTTGTTGATAGTGAAGGATTCGCTTGAAATAATAAGGAATATGACGGAAACGGCGAATTACCGCGATGTCGTTTCCAGCGCAGACAAGACCTCTTTGGACGTTAAAAAATTAAACATAAATAGCGCGGCGGCGAATATCGTATTCAGTCAGCAGGCGATTTCCGGCGCTAAAATCGCGGTCGGAACAGATGTTAACGCGGCTCAAGCCAAAGTAGATGCAAGCAGGGCGCAGCTACAAAAAGCAAGAGACGAACTTGCTCTAAAGAAAGCTCCTGCCCGGCAGGAAGATATTGATTTGTATCAGGCGAAAATAAGACAGGCCCAGGCTCAAGTTTCTCTTTTGAAAAACCAGTCCAACGATTCAGTTTTAAGAAGTCCGAGTTCTGGAAAAATAACCGAAATAAATAAAAGGGAAGGAGAGACCACTCAGCCGGCTGAGTGGATTATTTCTCTTCTGCCCGAGCTTCCTTTCCAGATTAAGGCGGATATTTATGAAGAAGATGTTGTTGACTTGGCGATTGGAAATCCAGTAAGCATTACTTTAGCCGCTTTTCTGGATGAAGCATTGGCAGGCAGGGTGGTTTCAATAAATCCTGCCGAGAAAATGGTTGGAGGAGTGGTTTATTACGAAATAACCGTGGACTTTGAAAAAGAGAAAGCCGGAATCAAATCAGGCATGACAGCGGATATTGTCATAGAAGTCGCCAAGAAAGAAAATGTTTTAGTTGTTCCGAGAGAAGCTTTGTTAAAAATAAACGGCAAGAGAAAGGTCAAAATTTTGGAAGGGGGCGAGCCCCAAGAAAGAGAAGTGGAAATCGGCTTGGAGGGAGACGACTTGATAGAAATTATTTCCGGGTTGGAAAACGGCCAACCCGTTATTGCGAGAGAAAAATTATGAAAGACGAACCGATAATAAAATTAGAAAATGTCTGGAAGATTTATAAGTTCGGCAAAGAAGAGTTAGATGTTTTGAAGGGGATTAATTTGGAAATATTTCCGGCTGACTTTGTTTCAATAATGGGTTCTTCCGGCTCCGGCAAATCAACGCTTCTGCATATTATCGGGTGCCTTGATACTCCAAGCAGGGGAAAAGTTTATTTGTCTGGCAACGATACTTCTAAAATGTCAGAAGACCAGCTTGCCGCAATTCGCGGCAAAAAAGTTGGTTTTATTTTCCAGCAATTTAATTTATTTTCAAATTTGAACGGATTGGAAAATGTGGCTCTGCCAATGGTTTTCCAAAGAATTTCGGAGAAAAAAAGAGTCGCGAGAGCCAAAGAACTTCTTTTTTCGGTAGATTTAGAGGACAGGATTTTTCATAAGCCGAAGGAGTTATCAGGCGGAGAACAGCAGAGGATAGCTATTAGCCGGGCTTTGGCGAATAATCCTGAAATTATAGTGGCAGATGAGCCGACCGGAAATTTGGATTCTGTAAATGGAAAGAAAATTATGGAGATTTTAATCCGCCTCCACGAGAAAGAGAATAAAACCATAATTATTGTGACGCACGATTCGGCAATCGCGAAATACAGCGAGAAAATAATAAATATCAAAGATGGAGAGATAGTCGGTTAGGCAATTTTATATTTTTATCGTTCGGAGATGCGGCTTTCGGCGGACGATCGCTCGACAAGCCTCTCGCTCGCTCGGTCCTCGGATCGCTCTCTTTTATTATGAGCTCAGCTCATGATAAAATTATGTCATGAGCTAATCTCATAATAAAAGAACCGTGCTCGCTCGCCTGCGGATCCGCCGAAAACCGCATCTCCTCACTTTTATGCTAAAAGAGTTTATTAAAATTGCCATAAGGAATTTAAGAACCAGACCTATCCGGAGCTGGCTTACTATGATTGGCGTTGTAACCGGCGTTTTTCTGATTGTTTCTTTGCTTTCTTTGAGCGAGGGCATAAAAGAAGCGATTTTACAGCAGATGAGAATGATGGGAAAGGATTTGATAATAGTAATACCGGGAGATATATCTGATTTTGCGACAGTTTTTGCCGGCGGAATGGATTTAACCGATGATGACATAAAAGCGATAAAAAAATCAGATGGCGTGGAGTCGGTCGTGCCGTTTGATTACAAGGCGGAAATAGCGAGATATGAAGGTAAGAAAAAAACTATTTTATTAAACGGCATTCCGTGGAGCGGAGGCAGGAGCATGCTTGAAAAAGATATGGGCTGGGCGTTGAAAGAAGGCCGCTGGCCTGTTCCGGGCAAAAAAGAAATAATTGCGGGGAGCATGGCGCCGGAAGATATTTTTCCAGGATTGAAGTCGGGAGAAAAAGTGGTTATCAACGGAATTAAATTTGAAGTTGTCGGGATTTTGAGATCATTAGGGAGTAAGCAGGACGACACTAATTTTAATGTTGATTTAGAAATTTTCCGCGATATTACAGGCCAAAGGAAGGGCGCGAAAATGGTTCTTGTCAAATCATCTGCCGACTATTCCGTAGACCAAGCGGCGAAAAATATAAAAGACAATTTAGAAAAAAGCAGAAAAAGAATTCAGGGGGAGGACTCTCAGTCGTTTTCCGTATTGACAAGTGAGAAGGTTGTAGGGATAGTGGGTAATATTATGGGGCTGGTCCAGGCCGCGGTTGTCGGATTCGCCTCCATAGCAATAGTTGTGGGCGGAATCGGAATTATGAATACAATGTACACTTCAGTCCACGAAAGGATAAAAGAAATCGGAATTATGAAAGCGGTCGGGGCTAAAAATAAAATGATTACGAATATCTTTTTAGTTGAATCGGGATTTTTCGGGCTGTTTGGGGGAGCGGGCGGGGTTTTGTTCGGTTTGGCATTGGCTAAAGTTATTGAAATTTATTTTCAAATTCATCCTTTTCTTTATCTGAGGGCGGCCGTGACCCCTCAGCTTATTTTGTTTTGTTTGCTGTTCTCGTTCTTAGTAGGTTGCGTTTCCGGTTATCTGCCCGCCCGTTCAGCCGCAAAATTGAAGCCTGTTGACGCTTTGCGTTATGAGTAATAATATAAAATCAAAAACTAAATCTTAAAAATTAAGGTAAACGAGTTATATTATGAGATTGGCTCATGATATCAAAATTAAGGTAGGCGAGTTATATCATGAGATTAGCTCGTGATGTCCTCGTGATATCTCATGACATAACTCGTATAATATAATTGTCGCGAAGCGACACAATAATTTTGAGATTTGAGATTTGAATTTTAAGATTTTAATTTGTCATTTTATATTTTGATTTATTTACTTTGAATTGCAAAATGCCAAATAAAAAAAAGAATTTCCTGGTCTTTTTTCCAAATTTCAGCTGCAAATTTGAAAAAAGGACCAAGAAAGCATTTCGCAATTCAAAGTATTTATAGAAATTAAAAATTATGCCTAAGATTTATTTTGATTATGCCGCCACTACTCCGATTGACCCGAGGGTGGCGAAGGAGATGGCGTCTTATGTAAAGGGGAAATTTGGCAATACGATGTCTCTGCATAGCTTTGGACAAGAGGCGAAGTTTGTTTTGGAAAAAAGCAGGGAAAAAGTTGCGGCCGTAATCAAAGCGAAGCCGAACGAAATAATTTTTACCGGTTCCGCCACGGAAAGCAATAATTTAGCGTTAAAAGGAATTGCATTTGCCGCATTCTCCAACGCAATGGTCGGTCAAGAAAATCAGCGATCGCGGGAATTTCCAACCGACCACCTTGGTAAAAAGAAACACATAATAATTTCTCAGATTGAGCATCCTTGCGTGGCGGAAAGCGTCGACTGGCTGGAAAAGCAGGGGTTTGAGATAACCCGTCTGCCGGTTGATAAATATGGATTAGTCAATTATTTAGATATTGAAAAGGCGATAAAACAAGAAACAATTTTGGTTTCCACAATACATGGATCAAACGAAATTGGCACAATTCAGCCCATTGAGGAAATCGGAAAAATATGCCGGGAAAAAAATGTTTATTTCCACACCGACGCCAGCCAGTGTCTCGGGAAAATACCGATTGATGTCAATAAAATGAATATTGATTTATTAACAGCCAGTTCTCATAAAATTTACGGACCCAAAGGAGCGGCTTTGCTTTTTATCAGGAATGGCGTTAAAATTGAGCCGATTCTGCACGGAGGCGGACAGGAGCGGGGATTAAGGTCTTCAACCATAAACTTGGCGGCGATAGTCGGATTTGCCAAAGCGTGCGAAATCTGCGATAAAGAAATGAAAAAAGAAGCCGAACGGCTGGAAAAATTAAGAAATATTTTAATAAAAGAGGTCATAACGATAAAAGAGTCCTATTTGAACGGCCATCCTGAAAAACGGCTCCCCAATATTATTAATTTCAGGTTTTCTTTTATTGAAGGAGAGTCATTGGCAATACAGCTTGATCTAAAGGGCGTTGCGGTTTCCACCGGATCCGCTTGTTCTTCAATAAAATTAGAGCCTAGCCCTATTTTATTGGCAATCGGCTTAAGTCCTCAGGAGGCGCATGGTTCTTTAAGAATTTCTTTAGGCAGATGGACAACTAAAAAAGAAATTGATTATTTATTGGAAGTTTTGCCGGGCATAGTAGAAAATTTAAGAAAAATTTCGCCATTCAAAGGTTAAAAAATATTATTGCATTGCCGTTGTGTCTCCACCTTGTGTTTTTACTTTGTGTCCCTTTTGTGTCCCTACCAGATAGGCACACAACTATGTGCCTATCTGGTAGGGACACAAAAGGGGCACAAGGGGCACAAAGCGAGGGAACAATCTCAATCGGGATTAAATTTTAAATAAATTTCAATTATGGAAAATAATCTTTATTCAAAAAAAGTAATGGAGCATTTTAAGAAACCGCATAATTACGGCCGTATTGAAAATGCCGATGGCATTGGGGAAATCGGCAATGTTGTTTGCGGAGATTTAATGAAGTTATATATTAAGATTGGAAAAAATAAAAAAGGGGAGGAGATAGTTGGGGACATTAAATTTGAGACATTCGGATGCGTTGCGGCTATCAGCTCGAGTAGCGCGGTTACTGATTTAGTAAAAGGGAAAACCATAAAAGAGGCGTTGGAAATCAATAGTCGGAAAATAGCCGAAACATTGGGCGGCCTGCCGCCGATAAAATATCATTGTTCTGTATTGGGAGCGGACGCTTTTTTGGAAGCGATTTACGACTATTTTTCTAAAAATAAAAGACCGATTCCAAAAAAAATCCAAAAAAATCATCTGCGCTTGAAAAAGGAAAAAAAAGAATTGGAAGAGAGATACAAGCAGTGGAGATAGCGTTCGGGGATGTAGTTTTGGACGGTACGTTCGCTCGGCCAACGTTCTCGGCTCACACGGCTTACTCTCTTTTGTCATGAGCTTATCTCATAACAAAAAAGCTCATAATAAAAGAATTTCCCCTTCCTCAATCCTCCCCTTCGATGGTCATCGAAGGGGAGGATGGGTGAGGGAGTTCGCGCGGTATTTTAATATTTTCAATTGTCATTTTGATTTTTGATATTTACATTTTGAATTGCGCGTATGTTCGCGTCCGCATTTTGGAATAATGAACTTGCAGGGATATGTTCTCTGTTTTTTTGTTTTAGCCCTTGACAGGTTTCTTGGCTTCTGCTAATAAGGAAATCTATACTTTTTTATGGTGTGGATAGCTTTTATAATACTATACCTTAAATTCCATAATTAATTATTTTGAATTACGAAATGCTTTCTTGGTATTTTTTCCAAATTTGCAGCTGAAATTTGGAGAAAAGACCAGGAAATTCTTTTTTTATTTGGCATTTTGCAATTCAAAGCAATCTATAATATTCAGGAGTAAAAAGTAATTCTTGATCGTTTGATTTTTTCCGAGGAGATTTCCTGCGGAGATACAGCCATCAATAGCGCTTATTCGCGCGATGGATATAGAATATAAATAAATAACAAGGATTATTTTTTATTCCTGGACATTTCGTATTTATGTCATAAGGATTGTTCTTTACAACTACCTTGAATCGTGAGATTCAAGACATAAAAAACAAACAGAGTGAGAAACAAAAACGAGACAGAAAGGAGGATTGCCGATTAAGGGTTGGCGGTTGCAATGTCGCAGTTAAGAGCGTAGAAACGGAATAGAAATGCAAAAAACAGAAAAGGAGAACAGGTATGCGCAGAAAGATGATGATTGCGGCTGTCATAGCCGCGGTTGCGGCGGTTTGTCCGCTACTCGCCCAGGACACGCAAGTCCAGGGAATGGCCGCTGATTTGGACCAGATCCAAAATGTCGGCGGCACGACTCTCAATGAGTCGTATGTAAGCGCGGACGCGGCTGCCAAGGCGAATGCTGTGGCAGACGCGCAATCCGCTTCATCTTCGTCGTCAGGAGTGGATAACAGCGGGAACAGCAGCAACATCAACAGCAACGACAGTGGCGGCGGTACGGGTGTAAGCATCTCAAGCATCAATCAGAATTTCCCGAAAGCCGATAAGCCAAACATGCAGGCACCGTCTGCATACCCGCCTTATTTGGGTATGTGGACCCACGGGGGCTGGGGAACTTTGAGGGCATACTTTCCGAACGGTCCGGCGTCGGATACGACTGTCTATGAACGGCAGTTTGATCCGTCGGACCCCGATGATATGAGGGATTTGAAGAGCGTCATTTCAAGTATGCCACACAAGGGGCCCTTAGAAGTATTGGGCGCGATCTTCAATCCCGATAGTTATCTCGGCCGCGGCGTAAGGCTGCTTGGCAACAGCTTAGTGAGAAATCGCCGGTCAGAAGGCAAGTCCCTTGCGGTGCTCAACATCACCGGGATTGAGAAAGGTTTCCTGAAAGAAAATGGATATGTCTATGTCGGGATGGTCAGTATGGAGGGCGACGCGGACCGCAATTGGGACCAGACATACGATTGCATGGTCCGGGAAGCCCTGCGATGGGATGTTGACATTGTCTTGGTTAGCGGCGGAATGAAAGGAATCACCGCTGGCAGCACCAATTCCGACGGAGGCGCCGGGGTAGGAGGCCAGCCGAACTATTCGTTCTCTGTGTTCGGCGCTAACAGCAAGGGCGTGACTGAACCAAAGGGCAAGGCGATGGTAAGCGGCGAGGGGTACCGGCTTGACCCGAAGCTCGTCGCGAAGCGCGGGATAAAGGTTGGTCGTTACAGCGATCTTGTTGCGTTGAGGGCAAAGACTGAGGCAGAAGCCAGGGCTCGAGCAGAAGCGGAAGCCGCAGCTCATAAAGCCGCGGCGGAGAGTCAAGAGCGCAACGGCGACAACGGCAAGAAAAAAGAACAGCAGCAGATTCAAACCAAACCGCTGCTCAGATAAGGATTGGACGGCTTGGGACTATTTAAGAGAAAGGAGGTGTTAAAGAGCGGGAAGCTTGTAGAGGAGAGGAAAAAGTTTGCGCCGTTGAGGTGTTTCCATTGGCGCGAAGAATTGGAAATTGAGTGAGAAACACAAAATGTTGCCGTTGGAATTGTTTCAGCGGCGAAAACAGAACATCAGCAAAGGAGTAGTATTATGGTACGAGTGTTGATCAGTGTAGCAATTGTCGTGCTTGCGATCGCGGGCGTTTCCTTCGGTGGCGATATCCAAATGCAAGGACTGAACGGTTCGTGGAATCAGTTGCTGAACCTGCCGGACGGCGGCAATCAGGTGGCCCAGAGCATCAGCGCCGTATCTTTGGATCAGGCGTTGCAGGATTCCTGCGCAAGCTTGGGCCAGACGATTACGGCAATGGTTGCGCTTAACGCGAGCAATTCTGGCGGCGGCCAGATTATCCAGGGCACCAATGCCAATGGCGACCAGACGCAGTACAGCGACCCGGTTCAGTCCGGAAATTATGAGGTGGACGTCACCCAGATTCTCCTCGGCCCGGGCAACAAGACTGCCGCGACATCGGCGATCGTCGCCGGCAGTCAGACCAATGTGGGCGGCGGCAGCTTCCTCGGTCAGACAACCTTCATCGGCATTACCGAGTTTGCGTCTGGGGTCGGTACCCAGGTCCAGAACGCCGGAGTTGTCGCGAATCAATTCCAGGCTAACTGACCACCGCGATTCGGCAGATTGCGCGTTTCTCGCTCTAGGCTGCTAAACATTGTGTAGATGTCCGACATCCGCATAAGCATTTAGCGGCAAGGGGCAGTCCAATCAATGAACATCGGACTGCCCCTCTTTTTTTTGCTTAAAAATGGATTTTGCTTTATAATTTTTAACATAGTAAATTAGATTAAGATTTGTCGCTAAAAACAACGTTCCTAAATATTTATCGTCAATTAAAAACCACGATCGTGGTTTTTAATTGACGATAAATTATTTTAAAAAAAGTATGCCTAACAAATTGGAGGATAGAAAGAAAGTTATCGTAGCAATGTCCGGCGGGGTGGATTCTTCGGTTGCCGCGGTCTTGCTCAAAAAGGCCGGTTTTGATGTTATCGGCGTTTTTATGAAATTTTGGTCGTCCCTTCGGGGTTCCACACAGATTTACACAGATAAGAAAGCGGACTTGTACAGATTTGAAAACAGGTGCTGTTCGTCGGAAGCGGAGAATAGAGCGCGGTCAGTGGCGGAAAAATTAAAAATTCCTTTTTATGTTTTTAATTTTGAAAAGGACTTCAGGAAAAAAGTGGTTGATTATTTTCTAAGCGAGCTGAAGGCGGGCAGAACGCCCAATCCCTGCGTTGTTTGTAATAAAGAAATCAAATTAGGGCTGTTTATTGAAAAAGCGATGGCAATGGGAGCGGACTATGTCGCCACGGGACATTATTGTAAAATTAAAAATCCTGCTCGCATCGGCTACGCCGAAGGCGTTGCAGGCGGCCAAAAATCAAAAATAAAAATTAAGGAGTCGTTTCGCGACGATTTATACCCCCTCCTCAATCCTCCCATCCGATGGTCATCGGATGGGAGGAGGGGTGGGGGTTGTCTCAAATCTCAAGAATCGTTAGGTCCTGAGCGAAGCGAAGGATCCAAAATTCTAAACTATGGGTATGGGTTGTTAAAGGGGAGAGATGAGAATAAAGATCAGTCGTATTTTTTGTGGAAGCTGAATCAAAAACAGCTTTCCAGAATTTTATTTCCAATCGGGGGCTATCTTAAAAGCGAAGTAAGAGAAATGGCAAGAAAGTTCAATTTGCCTACTGCCGAGGCAGCCGAGTCGCAAGAAATTTGTTTTGTAAGATCCACAATGAAAGATTTTTGCGATATAAATTTCAAGCCAAGGATCGGGAAAATTATTGACACAAAAGGAAATATTATCGGCGAGCATCTTGGTTTGTGGTTTTACACAATCGGTCAGAGGAAGGGGATAAATATCAGAGACCGGGTCTCTGATGGGTTGGCGGGCTTGCCTCGCCGAAGCCGAGCGAAGCCTGTCTCCGTCCTTGCGGGCTTCGGCGAGGTGAAGGCGGTATTGCCTTTTTATGTTTTAGATAAGGATGCGAAGAAAAATATTTTAATTGTCACTCAAAACGAAAAAGATTTATTCAGAAAAGAGATGGTTGCCAGAGATGTAAATTGGATTTCCGGAAAAGGGCCGGAATTTCCATTGAAAGTAAAAATAAAAATAAGATATCGGCAGGAATTTTGCCCAGCCGTTATCGCAAAAGGGATAAAACAAAAAGAAATTAAAGTTGTATTCGCGAGTTCTCAGAAAGCAATCACTTCGGGACAATCAGCTGTTTTCTACAGAGGCGAAGAGCTTTTAGGCGGAGGAATAATCAAATAGCAAAGCGGAGTATATCAGCCACGATCGTGGCTGATATACTCCGCTTTGGATTTTAGGATTGATGGCAAAGTCCTTGTTTGTCCCTTGACTGGCTTTTTGGCTTAATATAGGGTATTATATAATAATACAATTTGGGGCGTAATCCTCAAAAGGTCGATTTAGCTACTATTTATTCTAACCAGAGTAAATAAATCATCGTTAAATACTTTGAGTTGCTAAATTATTTTATGACTATTTTGTTTTGGTTCGAAGGCGAGCTGAAGAAAAAATTTTAAGGCATACCGAAGAATAAAATCCGCCAAAAAATTTTTTCAAAGGCGCAGCCCAAACCGAAGCATAAAGAGTTGAAGGAATTTAGCAGCTCAAGGTATAATATAATATTATGACAGAAGCATATTGCGTTAAGTGCAAAAAAAAGCAAGAGATGAATAGCGAGAAAGAGGTTTCCTTCAAAGCAAAGGGCGGGAAAAAGAGGAACGCTATGAGCGGAATCTGCCCGGTGTGCGGAACAAAAATGTTCAGGATTTTGGCTTCAAAGAAATAGATCGGATGAGGCTGAATATAATACGAAAAAATAACTCAGGGCCCTTGATGGGTTTTGGGTTATTTTTTAATTCATTGTGTGAATGTCGGATAATTACACGCGTGTGATTATCCGACATTCACACAACTTTCGAGTAGGGGGATAATAATGCCATAAACGCAATATGCAATTAAACGATAATAAAAAATCTGTTTTGGGGGTTTTGGGGGTTTTGGTATTTCTTAATATTTTTGTTTGGCTTGGCGTTTATTATGAGAGCGGGCAGAAATTATTAAGGGTGGATTTTTTTGCGGTGGGCCAAGGGGATTCAATGTTTATTGAGACGCCGAAAGGCCGACAGGTTTTAATTGACGGCGGGCCTGATGCCACTGTTCTGGAAAAATTGGCGAAAGAAATGCTTTTTTACGATAGAACTATTGATTTGGTTATTCTAACTCATCCGGAAAAAGACCATGTGTTCGGCTTGCTGGAAGTTTTGAAAAAATACGAAATAAAAAATATTTTATGGACAGGGGCGGTAAGGGATACGGTTGAGTGGCAAGAATGGTCGCGGCTGATAAAAGAAGCGGGGGCAAAAATAAAAATAGCGCGAGCGGGGGAACGGGTTGTTTTACAAAAGAAGCCCTTGATATATCTTGATATTTTATTTCCTTTTGAATCTTTGGAAGAAAAAGAATTCAAAGACAGTAACGACACCTCTATCGTGGCGAGATTAGTATTCGGAGAAAATTCTTTTTTATTTACGGGCGACGCCACAATTAAAACAGAGAAAGACCTTATCGCTGAAAATGTTTTTTTGGACTCTGATGTTCTGAAAGTGGCGCATCACGGAAGCAAAACATCAAGTTCAGAAAATTTTTTAAAAACCGTTTCGCCGGAAATAGCAATAATAGAAGTAGGCGAGAATAGTTATGGCCATCCTACATCCGAGGTCTTGGCAACCCTTAAACAATTTGGTATACATATTTTAAGAACAGACCAAGACGGCGATATAAAAATAGTTAGTGATGGAGAGGAAGTAAAAATTAACAAAAATTAAAACTAAATTCAAGATTTTTAACTCAAAACTCAAAGTTAAAAACTCAAAACCACAACTTTAAAACTCAAAACATCCAACTGCGCGCGATGTTTTGTATTTCAATTCAGTTTTAAGGTTTTGAGTTGTGGTTTTACGCTTTGAGTTTTGCGTTTTGAGTTTTTATTATGAGAGATATTGATTTTCCGTTATTTAAGACAAGAATTGAAAATTCTAAAAAATTTGACCTTACCGACTTTAATCAAAGGCGGGAATATTTTGAACTGAAGGCTGGCGATGAAATCAGGAAGTTGCGGGAATATTTGAAGGAAAACACTTTTGTGGCGTATCTTTTGGGAAAGAAAAATTCCGGTAAGGGAACCTATGCCAAGATGTTCAAAGAAGTTGTTGACAAAGACAGGATTGAACATTTTTCAATCGGCGATATGGTGAGGTCGTTTGACGAGATTGTGACTGACGAGGGGAAAAAGAAAGAGCTTGTTTCTTTTTTGGAAAAAAATTATCGCGGGTTTCTGCCTTTGGAAAAAATAATGGAGTCGCTGGAGAACAGAAGCACTAAAACATTGCTTCCGTCAGAGCTTGTGCTTGTCTTGGTTAAAATGGAAATAGCGAAAAAAGGCAAAAAAGCGCTTTTTATTGACGGATTCCCCCGGGATTTAGATCAGGTTTCCTATTCTTTGTTCTTTAGGGATTTGATTGATTACAGGCAGGACCCGGATGTTTTTGTTTTGATTGATGTGTCGGAATCGGTTATTGACGAAAGGATAAAACACAGAGTCGTCTGCCCGTTTTGCCAGACATCAAGGAACTTAAAACTTTTGCCGACAAAGAAAATTGAATACGATAAAGAAAATCAGAAGTTTTTTCTGGTTTGCGACAATTCGGAATGCAAAGGCGCCAAGATGGTTGCGAAAGAGGGCGACGAAGCGGGAATCGCGCCCATAAGAGAACGGCTGGAAAAAGACGAAAAACTCATAGGTCAGGCGTTTTCTTTGTATGGGATTCCGAAAGTTATGTTGAGGAATTCAATTCCAGCCAACAAGGCGGCGGAAATTGTGAATGATTATGAATTAACTCCGGAGTATTCCTATGATTGGGATATTGAAGCAGGCAAGGCGGAAACAATTAAAAAGCCCTGGCAGATTTTAGACGACAGGGGAGAGCCGTCTTATAGTTTAATGCCTCCGCCAGTAGTGGTTTCTCTCATTAAACAGATGGCAAAAGCGCTGGGATTATAACTAAAAATATGGTATAATATTTTGAATTACGAAGTGCCAAATAAAAAGTTAGTTTCCTGGTCTTTTCTCCAAATTTGCGGCTGAAATTTGGAGAAAAGACCAAAAAAGCATTTCGCAATTCAAAGTATAATATAAAATGAAAATTATGACTATTGCTTCTTTTATAAAAAAAAGAGCTTATCTCGTTTGGTACACGAAAAACTATAATAACCTTTCCAATGAGGCGATTGTTGAGGCTGTTTTGAATTATGGAGATTTCAATGATGTCAAAAAAATGATAAAAATTTTAGGCATAAAAAAAGTAGCGACCATATTTAGAGAAAAGTCAAAAGAAAAGAGATGCAACTACCGTCCTGAAATAAAAAATTATTTTCGCCTTTATTTTGATAAATATGCATAAAGAAATTTTAACCAAAGAACAAATTGAGCTTTTGCCTTTGATTAAATTATTTTCCGATGATTTTGGATTGGTTGGCGGCACAGCCATTGCGCTTCATATGGGCCATCGCCGCTCCATTGATTTTGATCTATTTACTTATAGGGATTTTGATAATCTAATCATCCGAAGAAAAATTAAGAAAAATAATATTAGAATAGATAACGTTATCGTTGATAAGCTTGATGAATTTACTTCTATTGTTAAGGGAGTGAAATTAACTTTTTTTCATTTTCCGTATAAAATCAGTTATCCAGAGAAATTGGGTTATATGCTTAAATTTTCTGATTTGTTGACTTTGGCGGCGATGAAGGCCTTTTCTTTGGGGCGCAGGGCGAAATGGAAAGATTATGTTGATTTGTACTTTATAATGAAAGATTATTACAAAATCGGCGAGATTGTTAAAAAAGCTGAACATATTTTTTCCGTTGAATTTAATGAAAAAATATTCAGGACGCAATTGGCTTATTTTGAAGGCGTTAATTACACGGAGAAGGTTATATGTATGAGCGGTTTTGAAATAGATGACGAAATTATTAAAAAGAAGCTGATTGAATTTAGTTTAAGTTGATTAAGATACTTTGAATTACGAAACGTTTTCCTGGCATTTTCTCTAAATTTCAGCCGTTAATTTGCCGTAATTATTCGGTGCATGCTTCGCGTACGGCTCATAATTCCATCAAATTTTCGCTCTGAAATTTAGAGAAAAGACTATGAAAGCGTTTCGTAGCTCAAGGTAAGATAGAATATATTTTTTTTGAGAATGCCGCGGCGTAAACCCGCGGGTTTGTTGTTTGACTTTTAGGGGCGAATTGAGATAAAATAAAAACAGCTCCGCGAATTTGGATTGAATCTGGACTATAGCTTTTTTTTAGGGAATCCGCTATTTTCATCCGCCTTGGCGTATGGAACAGGATACCCACTTGGATTTTAATCCGTAGATTCTCTCCAAATTTCGCGGAGCTAAAAAAATACTACAGGAAATGTTCCTGTAGTATTTTTTTAGTGAAATCTATATTCGGGGTGCCGAGATTTGGACTCGAACTAAATCCACCCCATGGACTCGTGCTACCATTACACTACACCCCGTAGTTTATCTTGTTTTTCCTTGGGTTTTGATACATTTTGCGCAAGCCGAAATTCGCTTGCCGTTGGGCAAATGCATCCATTGGATATTTGGATATTTTCTTATTTTGGCGGTCGGGTTGTACTTGCCTCTTAATTTGGTAAGCCGCCAACCCATTCCGGATTTTTTTCCGCACACAGAACAAATATTCGCCATAAAATTACTTGTGGCATAAAACCTGAAATTTGAAACCAGAAACAATTTTATGTTTCACGTTCCATGTTTTATGTTTCATGTTTTTTATCTTACACTAATTCCATTTTTTTTCAAGGCGTGCTATATTATGAAATATGGAAATCGCGATTTTTATTTTAATTGTTTTATTTTTTTCAGTTGTTATTCATGAAATAGCGCACGGGAGTGTTGCTCTTTATTTAGGCGATACAACCGCAAGGGACGCGGGACGGCTTACTCTTAATCCTATAAAGCACATTGAGCTCTTCGGTTCAATATTACTGCCTTTGCTTTTGCTTTTTGCAAGCATGGGTCAAGGCCCGATTTTCGGCTGGGCAAAACCTGTTCCAATAAATCCCTATAATTTACGCGACAGAAAATGGGGCGCTTTGAAAGTGGCGATAGCGGGCCCTGCTTCTAATTTTATTTTAGCTTTGTTTTTCGGGCTTTTAATAAGGTTTGTAAATATGCCCCCGATTTTTTCAGCGCTTTTCAGTATTATAGCGTTTTATAATTTTATATGGGGGATTTTTAATTTAATTCCCATTCCGCCCTTGGATGGTTATCATATCTTATTTTCATTTTTACCGGAGCGGTTTGAAAATGTAAAATTATTTCTTTTGCAATACGGATTTTTCATTTTGATTTTTTTCATTTTTTTTGGATTGAATATCGTCGGATTAGCCGCGAATTGGCTTTTCGCGATCGTGGCAGGAAAAGGTTTTTAAAATATAGGCAGGAAAAATAAAAATATCAATATGTCGGGAGCATGTCCCGCCATATTATGGCGGGACATGCTCCCGTAAAGTTGACACGCATAGTATTATTTGATAAGTTTAAATCATAAGCGCTTTGCGCTTTATTTATTATTTTAGAGCGAAGCGCTGTATTTATTAATTTCATTCATAAATCAGTTATGCCAACCATCAGACAGCTTATAAAAAATAATAGAAAAAGTTTAAAGAACCGCTCTAAGGCACCGGCTTTGACTTTTGGTTTTAATGTTTTGAAAAACCGTCCGAAAAATTTTTCATCTCCTTTCAAAAGAGGTGTCTGTCTTAAGGTTTTCACAACCACTCCCAAGAAACCGAATTCAGCTTTGAGAAAAGTCGCGAGAGTCCGGCTTACAAATGGAATGGAAGTAACCGCCTATATCCCGGGAGAGGGACACAATTTACAGGAACATTCGGTTGTAGTTATTAGGGGGGGGAGGGTAAAGGACTTGCCCGGAGTGCGCTATCATATAGTAAGGGGAGTTTTAGACGCTGCCGGAGTTGAAGGCAGAAAACAGGAAAGGAGTAAATACGGAGCAAAGAGAGCGAAGAAATAATAATATAACGGCGGAAGTTAGTTAATAGAAATCAGAAATTAGTAATAGAAAATAGAAATTTGAGATTACCCCCACATTCTTCCTCCCCCTCAGTGGAGGGGGGAGGATTGAGGAGGGGGGGTTCGATAGTCCTCTATTTTCCGTCTTTCTAATTTCTATTACCATAAACCTGTTGCGTAATAATAAATCTGCTGCAAATTGAATATTTGGGCTACAAATTTGCTATAACTCGTCGGCTTGCCACTTGGCAAACCTCCTCATTCTATCAAATTTTCGCCATCAAATATTCAATTTTCGCAACGAAAATTATCACGCAACAGGTTTAGATTTCTATTTTCCAATAACTATTTTCTAATTTATATTATGGCGAGAGGAAAAATTACAAAACATCAAATAACGCCCGACCCTGTTTATAATAACATTGATATTTCAAGGTTTATCAATCAAATAATGAGGAAAGGCAAAAAAACTATAGCCAGGAAAATCGTTTATGGCGCTTTTGATATTATAAAAGAGAAAACCAAGAAAGAACCGTTAGAGATTTTTGATTTAGCGATGAAAAATGCCTCTCCATTGCTTGAGGTGAAATCAAAAAGAATAGGCGGAGCGAATTATCAGGTGCCGATTGAGGTGAAAGGAGAAAGAAAGGTGGCTTTGGCAACGCGTTGGATAATTTTAGGAGCAAAATCAAAAAAAGGTAAGCCCATGGCTGAAAAGCTGGCGGCTGAATTAATTGACGCATCAAACAATACTGGCTGGGCGATAAAGAAAAAATTAGATACCCATAGAATGGCAGAGGCAAACAGAGCGTTCGCGCATTTTGCCTGGTAAAACAAAAAGCCCTTTGAAAAATCAAAAGACCTTCTGTTGTGGACCCGTCGGGGTTCGCACCCGCCATACTGCTTGTCAAAGGCAGAGTTTTAACTACATAAAATTACGGGCCCAGATCCACGAGATAATTGTATCAAAACAAAAAGATCCCGTGAAGTGGTGAAAATGGTGTTAACTCTGAATTTTTATCTAAATTTTTATTTGATTTAATCATACCATCATATCACAAAAATTCAGAGTTGACACCATTTTGTACAACTTACTCCTGCTGAATACTCGCAAAGGATAAAAATCTACGGATTGCCGACTAAAAATGTTATCGTTTTACAAACCTAATGGTGTATCATATGTATCTGAACCTTTACATCGTTTCAAAAAAAATCAAAAATTAAAAATCAAAATGTAAAATGATAAATCAAAATGTTAAAATGAATTTGGCAGGAAATATTTTTTGATAGTCCTGAATTTCAACATTTTACATTGTCATTTTGATTTTTGATATTTACATTTTACTTTATGCCTCGCCAGTATCCATTGGAAAAATATAGGGATATAGGAATAATCGCCCACATTGACGCGGGCAAGACAACCGTTTCAGAACGGGTGCTTTTTTATACCGGCGTTTCCCATAAAATAGGAGAAGTGCACGAGGGGGATACGATTATGGATTGGATGGAACAGGAAAGGGAGAGGGGGATTACCATTACATCAGCGGCAATCACTTGTTTTTGGACGCTCCAAGGAATGGAGCGGAAAAAAGAAAATGAATACAGAATAAACCTTATTGACACTCCCGGACACATTGATTTTACGGTTGAAGTGCAAAGATCGCTTAGAGTCTTAGATGGAGCGGTTGTTGTTTTTGACGGGGTTGCCGGCGTTGAACCGCAATCAGAAACAGTTTGGCGCCAGGCGGATAAATTCAATGTGTCGCGCATATGCTTTATCAATAAATTAGACAGGATAGGCGCTTCTTTTGAAAGAAGCTTGGCTTCAATTTTGGAAAAATTAACTCCTAACGCTGTTGCTTTACAGATTCCAATCGGGGAAGAAGACCATTTTGAAGGAGTTATTGACTTAATGAAAATGAAAGCGTTGAAATACGAGGGGGAGTTGGGGCAGACGGTTAAAGAAGAAGAAATACCCCAAAATTTATTAGAGACAGCAAAAAAATGGAGGGAGAAAATGATTGAAAAAATCGTGGCGGAAGACGAGAAAATTTTGGAAAAATATCTTTCGGGCAAAGAAATTTCCATTGAAGAAATGCGAAACATATTGAGAAAATCGGTTTTGGATTATAAGCTCGTGCCGGTTTTATGCGGTTCCGCTTTGAAAAATAAAGGAGTTCAGGAAATGATTGACGCTGTTTGTTATTATCTGCCAAGTCCGAAAGATATGCCTCCTGTAAAAGGAACTGATTTGAAAACAGGCGGAGAGGCTCAAAGACGAGTGGATGATGGAGAGAAGTTTTCTGCTCTAGCTTTTAAGGTGGCGACAGACCCTTATGTCGGCGCTTTAACCTTTTTCAGAGTTTATTCCGGCTATTTGGCAAAGGGTTCCTATGTGTTAAATTCAATAACTGGCGAAAAAGAAAGAATAGGCAGAATTTTGAGAATGCACTCCAATGAAAGAGAGGAGGTGGATGAGGTTTTTGCGGGGGACATAGCTGCCACGGTCGGCTTAAAAAATACAAAAACAGGAAATACTTTGTGCGATGAAACAGCGCCGATTATTTTAGAAAAAATTGTCTTTCCGGAACCGGTAATTTCTATCAGGATTGAGCCAAAATCAAAAACAGACCAGGAAAAAATGGGTTTGGCCTTAAAGCGGCTGTCAGACGAGGACCCGACTTTCCGGGTTAAGGGCGATATAGAAACAGGAGAAACAATTATTTCCGGAATGGGAGAATTGCATTTGGATATTATTGTTGACAGAATGAAAAGGGAATTCAAAGTTGAAGCGTCAGTGGGAAGGCCGCAGGTTGCTTACAGGGAAACAATCAAAATGGAAGCCGAAGCAGAGGGAAAATATATTAGACAATCCGGGGGCAGGGGCCAGTATGGCCACGCCTGTTTGAAAGTGGAGCCGAAGAAACAAGGAGAAGGTTTTGAGTTTATTGATGAAATAAAGGGCGGAACTATTCCGAAAGAATTTATTCCGGCTATTGAAAAGGGAGTAAAGGAAGCGGCTGATAAAGGTGTCTTGGCCGGATATATGATGGTTGATTTGTCTGTTACTTTATTTGACGGGTCTTTCCATGAAGTAGACTCTTCTGAAAACGCTTTTAAGATAGCGGGCTCTATGGCTTTTCAAGAAGCGGTAAGAAGGGCGAAGCCAGTTTTATTAGAGCCGGTTATGAAATTAGAAGTAATCGCGCCGGCTGGTTTTTTCGGCGATGCCATAGGTGATTTGTCCGCTCGGCGGGGCAAAGTTGACGAAACAAAAGATCGGCTGAATTTGAAGGTTATTGACGCAAAGGTGCCATTGGCTGAAATGTTTGGCTATGCCACATCTTTGAGATCTCTAACCGAAGGCAGGGGAACTTTCACTATGGAGTTTAGTCACTACGAAGAAGTGCCGGGAAATATTTCCCAGGAGATAATTGAAGGAAAAAGAAAGTAATGGGGATTGACAAAATATATGGATATGCTATCATTAAAGCATAGAAAATGAGGATAGTTCTTTGATATATAGCGATACTTGCGAATAGCAGTCATAGCCAAAAGATACTGATTTTATACTTGAAAAGTATATTATTCGGTATTTCCTGGCTATGACTGCCAATGTGACAGTTAGGCGAAAGAAATTGGTGGAATTTAGGTAAAGGAGAAAACGATGGGTACAATTATCGGAGTAGGCGCGGCCAAATTGGCTGGTCCGCAAATCGATCTCAAGACCTTCAAGACTATCAATCTTGGCACTGGCCTTAAGACAGCCGATGACTTCCGCAAGTCCCTCCGGGACAGCGGAAACAAAGTCAGTAGCGAGGCCAATGGCATTCTCGGCAATTCCGCTTTCACAGTGGCTGTCAAGAAAATCAAGATTGATCTGGCGATCAAATCGGTTGACGAGCTTGGCTTCAAAGATGGGGCTACTCGTCAGCGAATCTACGGTCGGGCCAATGAGCTTGGGCTGGATCTGTGCCCTGCCGAAGTCGGACCTCAATTGCGGTTGCAGTATAAGGATCAGCCGGAAGAAGAGCGGCTTATCGTCGCCATGAATCCTATTGCGGGCTCGGGTGGCGCTCTTGAGATGTTCATTGTGTGGCGGGACGCTTCCGGTCTGTGGCTCGGCTGCGGCTATGACTACCCCGGCGACATCTGGTTCGCTGGCCTTCGCTTCGTCTTCGCCCGTCGCAAGTAATCTTCAAGCTTCTTGGGAGCTTGGAACCTTGATTCTTCGTTGGACCTTTGGTTTCTCGCGTCCTTGGAAGCGAACCCCTTACGCAACTAGGGGTTCTT
>Ga0209542_10003549_pt1 | contig 33294 bp, 37 predicted proteins | sample RifCSPhighO2_01_FD_184028 | JGI IMG/M metagenome (GOLD analysis project Ga0209542, IMG submission 184028) | Soil microbial communities from Rifle, Colorado - Rifle CSP2_plank highO2_0.1 (SPAdes) (version 2) | ecosystem: Environmental > Terrestrial > Deep subsurface > Rock core/Sediment ... | reverse complement strand
TATGATTAGCTTTCAAACGCCAATCAATCATTATCGAAGTTGATATACTGGGTATGGAATTTGATTACACTGTGGTGACGGTGAAAAGTTTTGACTCAGTTGTTGATGGCGTAGAAGAAGAAATTGCCAAAGCCGGCATGCGGATTTTGCATATTCACGATGTTCAAAAAACTTTAGCCGAGAAAGGATTTGAACGGGAGCCGTTTAAGATCGTGGAATTTTGCAATGCCAAGTACGCCAACGATTTTTTAAACGCCGATATTAAAATCGGGCTTTGTCTGCCTTGTAAAATCAATGTGTATGTCAAAGACGGCCAAACATTTATTTCCGGCATGCGGCCGATCATTCTGCCGCAATTTTTCCCGAATGTTGATTTGGGCGAGAAACCAAAAGAAATAGATCAGATTATTCGGAATATAATTGATAATGCTAAGTAGCTGGTCATATTATGCATTGTTGCGAACACGATCATAATAAACATGAGGAAGCTCAAGCGCCCCAAGAAGGGGGTGTTTACACTTGTCCGATGCATCCGGAAGTAAGGCGGGACAAACCGGGAATGTGTCCCGAGTGCGGAATGAATCTTATAAAAATTCAAAATGCAAAAATCAAAAATCAAAATGACCCCGAACAAATTGCTTTGCAATTTAACGGGGCAAGCAATGCAAAATTTAAAAATCATGAAATACAAAATCATGATAAACACGCCGGGCATAGTACTGAAATGTTTTTGCGAAAATTTTGGGTGAGTCTGATTCTTACCATTCCGGTGGTTTTGTATTCCGATGTCTTTCAGACAATTTTCGGATTTCGTTTTTCGGTATTGAAAATTGAAAATTGGGAATTGGAAATTCTGATCCCGGTTGTGCTTGGATCAGTTGTATTTTTTTATGGCGGCTGGATATTTTTGGCGAGTGCTTACCGCGAGCTTAGGGCGCGCGTTCCCGGAATGATGACCTTGATCGCGCTCGCGATTTCGGTGGCGTATTTTTACAGTGTGTTTGCCGTGTTGGCGGGTGCGGGGCATACACTTTTTTGGGAGTTGACGACACTGATTACGATAATGCTTTTGGGGCATTGGATTGAAATGCGCGCGGTCAAGGGCGCTAAAGGCGCGTTGAAAGAGTTAGCGAAACTTTTGCCTGACACAGCCGAAAGGATAATTCAAAAATCAAAAATCAAAAATCAAAATGACCCCGAACAAATTGCTTTGCAATTTAACGGGGCAAGCAATTCAAAATTTAAAATTGAAACTGAAATTGTCTCATTAGATGAGCTTATTATCGGCGATATTATTCTTGTCAAACCTGGGGCAAAAATTCCGGCGGATGGCAGGGTTATGGAAGGACAGTCGGAAATCAACGAGTCTATTATCACCGGAGAATCTAAATTAGTTTCCAAACAAATTAATAATGATGTAATTGCCGGTTCTATAAACGGCGACGGGTCGCTGAAAATAAAAGTGATGAAAATCGGCGAGCATACTTTTTTGGCCGGTATTATGCGGTTGGTGTCTGAAGCCGAGGCGTCAAAGTCAAGATTACAGATGCTTTCCGATCGGGCGGCGTTTTATCTTACGATTATTGCTATTATTACTGGTGGCGCGACATTTTTCGCTTGGCTTTTGGCCGGAGCGGGTATTGTTTTCGCCACCGAGCGCTTGGTGGCGGTGCTGGTGATTGCCTGTCCGCACGCGCTTGGCCTCGCCATTCCTTTGGTCGCGTCAATTTCCACGACACTTGCCGCTCGCAACGGATTACTCATTAAACGACGAATGGCTCTTGAAATGGCGCGCAATGTTGATGTGGCGCTTTTTGACAAAACCGGCACACTGACGAAAGGCGAATATGGCGTTTCGGAAATAATTCAAAATGCAAAAATCAAAAATCAAAATGACCCCGAACAAATTGCTTCGCAATTTAACGGGGCAAGCAATGCAAAATTTAAAATTTTACAGATCGCCGCTTCCATAAATAGTCATTCCGAACATCCTATCGCCAGAGCAATGGTTACTGAAGCAAGAAAACTAAATTTGTCGTTATACGAAGCAAAGGATGTCAGAAGAATAGAGAGCGGTGGGGTGTCGGGCATAATAGATAGTATGGAAGTTATTGTCGGCAATGAGCGATCATTGAAAGATAGAGGCGTACATATTGTATCTGAACATCAATCAAGTATTGAAATATTTTCACGCCAGGGGAAAACCGTTGTTCATGTGGCATTTGGTAAAGAACTGATTGGGAGCATCGCCCTGGCCGATATCATTCGCGAAGAGTCGCGCGAGGCGGTGGCGGCGCTTAAAAAAGAAGGCGTGAAAGTGGCGATGATCACCGGCGACTCGGAGGATGTCGCTCAATGGGTCGCAAAGGAACTCGGGATAGACGAGTATTATGCCAGAGTGTTGCCAGCGGAGAAGGCAAATATCGTCAAAATGATTCAAAATTCGAAATTCGAAGCACGAAATTCGAAACAAATTCAAAATTCTAAATTCAAAAATTGGGGTTTGTTTAGAAATTCGAAATTAGAAATTAGAAATTCCCACAAACGCGTAGCGTTTGTGGGAGATGGCGTCAATGACGCGCCAGCGCTCACGCAGGCGGATCTTGGCATCGCCATCGGCGCTGGCACCAATGTGGCGATTGAGTCGGCCGGCATTATTTTAGTGCGCAACGACCCGCGCGATATTCCAAAAATCATCAAGCTTTCGCGCGCGACCTATCGCAAGATGATCCAAAATCTCTTCTGGGCGACGGGGTATAATGTCGTCGCTCTGCCTTTGGCGGCTGGCGTGCTGGCGTCCCAAGGTATTTTGCTCCAGCCGGCTGTCGCCGCGCTTTTTATGTCTCTCTCCACCGTCATTGTTGCCATTAACGCCGTCCTTTTGAAGCGCGCCGTGTTGTAGAACCAATCTTTCTGTCATTCCCAGCTTGACCCCACACTCAAGCAAAGTATGAAAATTTTTACAATACTTGAGTGTGGGGTTGACTGGGAATCCAGGACCCATCATGCTTTACTGGATTCCCGATTTGTTTGCGAGTCAGCGAGCAACCACAAATCGCAATCCCGTCTTCCTGATAGTATTACAAATGAAAGACGGGGCTCCCGCTTCCGCTCGCCTCGCTGAAGCTTTGGCGAAGCGGGCGGGAATGACAAAAAGGAAGTAAAAATGATAATTTCTCAATTTAAGGTAATGTGGGTGATGTCATAATTTGACTATCTGGGTTAAAGTCTTTAGTATAAAGCAAAACAAATTAGCAACTTAACAAAAACATAGAAAGGGTGGTGCTAAGATGGAAAATGATAAGATCGGATACGAAATCGGCAAGTGGTATATGGTTGAAATAGACCTCGGAGTTTTTATTCCGGCAAAATTTACAGGATTAATTCCTGGGTGCAATGTCAGGTCTGATGTTTTTCACAGTTTTCCCCATCCCTGGCAAGCCGTATTTGAGAATGTAAAATTATTTAAAAATCATTGCGGTTTTGAAGGAGATCAACTGGGTGGAGGAGGAATTGGATTAGGGATGGATAAGAAAAAATATTTAAGCTTCAAGCCAAAATATCGCCAAGTAACCGAAAATGAACTGTGGGCGGTAAAAGCCATTGAAGAATTTCAGAAGATTGTAGCCGGACAAAAACAAGCTTTCAGTATCGTTATGAATAACGGATGGAAGCTTGAAGGCAAAGTCAAGCCGCCTGGGAAAAAAGATAATTTACCGGGAAAGTATTACGCGGAGCTGACAAACAAAAAAACCGGCGAGGAGAGGAAGGGGCCATTTGATTATGATGGAAAGAGCGAGTCGGTGCACGCTTTTCTTAACTCAAAATTACCTCTCGATATCTGGCATATCAACAAATTAAAGTTTAAAAGTGAAACTTACGGATTAAAACAAGAATCCGATTGAGTCACTTATAAATGGCGGCGGTTTGACTGGAAACCGTCGCTATTTTCTTTTGTCTTGAAGTTTGTCCGGCTAATGTGTTAGAATGCGCTTATGGATTCAATCGTTAAGTCGGAGATATTTTTCTTTATCACCTCTATCGCGGTGATAGTTTTGTCCGTCGGCGCGGCGGTAGTTTTGGTTTACGCGATCCGCGTTTTGCGCGATGTGGATCATGTTGCCAAGCTGGTGCGCGACGAGAGCGACTTAATCGCGAAAGACGTTTCTCAATTGCGCGAGTCAGCGGAAAAAGAGGGCGTGAAAATAAGCCGTTTAGCGCGATTGTTCAGGAAATATTTTAACAAATATATAAAAATTAATAAATAAAATTATGGCAAAAAAAGTTAAGGCGCGGTCAAAAATCGGTATCGCGCCGAAAATTATCGGGGCAGGCATCGCGGCTGTCGTCGCCGGCATTGCCGGGGCGCATTTTTTACAAACCGCTAAAAACAGAAAAAAGTTGAAAGGGTGGATGCTGAAAATGAAAGGCGAGGCGTTGGAGCGGATTGAGAATTTAAAAGAAGCGACCGAGCCGGCGTATCATAAAGCGATTGACGAAGCGGCCAAGCGGTATGTCGCTCTAAAACACATTGATCAAAAAGAACTATCCAGCGTAACCAAAGAGTTGAAGAATCATTGGAAGCATATCAATCGCCAGTTGAATAAAATCGGCAAATGAAAAAAAAGGGGGGCAGAACGCTCCCCCTTGTCTTTTCCCGCGACTTTATCTCGCTCTTTTTCTTTTTTGTATGTTTACCATATCGGCTTGTTGAAAACTTTCTATTCTGGCGCCTCCTTTCTTTAGTTTCTTGACGGTTAATTTTAAACCGTCGCATTTTTTAATCTTAAAACAATAAGAGATCGCTTTTTCATCACCAATAACTTTATTTTTCCATCTGCAGAACGGAACGAGCATAGGGCACCCTCCTTTAGACCAAAGGTCTTATTGTGATTTGGCGAGATTTTTGTTAAATTACTAAAATGCATTATCTGATTCCAGTTTATAAATTTTACTGAATTAAATCAAGTGGATAAGCCAGGCAAAAAACTCGATCAGGCGTTTTTCAAGCGCTCCACTCTTAATGTGGCCGAAGATTTGTTGGGAAAATACTTGGCGGTGAAGCGGGGTGGCAAGATTTTGGCCGGAAAAATAGTGGAAACCGAGGCGTACATCGGCGAGAACGATCTGGCCTGCCACGCTTCAAAAGGTCGGACGAACCGTTCGGAAACGCTTTATCAAGAAGCCGGTACGATTTACGTTTATTTAGTTTACGGGATGTACCATTGTTTCAATATCGTGACCGAGCGCGAGCATTTTCCGTCGGCCGTATTGATCAGAGCCGTGGAGCCGGTGGATGGAATTGAAGTAATGAAAAAGACCCACAAGACCGATGTTTTGCGCAATCTCGCTTCCGGTCCCGGGAAATTATGCATGGCGCTTGGCATAAATAAAAAAATGAACGGCCATAGTATTTTTGGAGATGAAATATACATAGAAGACAGAGGAGAAAAAATAATCGCGAAAGACATCGCGCGGGCAAAAAGAATTGGGGTGGACTACGCCGGTATATGCGCTCGCTATCCCTGGCGATTTTATATAAAAAACAGCAAATTTGTGTCAAATTACACATTATGACTGATTTCAAAAAATAACCCCTGACTTTAAAATTCTCATCGGGTAATGTCCATAATTTTCAGATATTCATTGCCGATGCCGCTTACGCAAGCGATAAACTATAGGCGTGTTTTATACGCTCGAATTTGTTCCGCCGAAGAAAAACTTAACATTGTCAGTGTGCGCGGGGCGGAGCCGCTCATTTTTGTTTCGCCTCATCCGAGCCGCGCAAAGCGCGGCGAGGGCAGAATTCCGTTCAAGCTATTTCAAGAATACACCGCCAGTCGGAAAATGTTTTGGTTGGCTCGCTCTCTGCGAGGGATCGCTAGCCGATTTTAATGAGTTTGTGATATAATATAATTCATCAAATAAACCAGTTCATTTAAAAACAAATCAATGAAAGGGGGGTGCGTAATGAAAAAAATACTAGCAATGTTAGCGTTTTGTTTGCTATTTTTCTACGCGGCTTCTTTCACGTCAGCGGAAGAAGGCGCTTATTTGATGCTTGATAAGAATTTATCACAGACATTCATTGATCGTGAAGGCAAGCTTATTTTTAACCATAAATCAGATGTTGGTTCGAAAAATGATAGCATGGTTCCATGGTATCTGGTGGCGGTTGAGAAATATGCCGAAATAAGTTCATTTACGCGTAATTTGACTGTGTTGGAAAATGATTATTTGCCGATCTCAGTTGATGCGAATGTTAATGAGATTAAAATATCTATTCGCTGGCGGTTTTAAACACGGGTAAATAAATTTCCCGTGTTTTTATTTGTTTCTTGTATTACAAAAATTTATGATATAATATAACATCATGATTGGATGGCGTTGAGAGTATAATGGAAGAAGATCATGCCGTGGTGATTCCGGCCGACACTAAACACAACGTGATAAATGTCGGCGAAGCGGAATTAAAGCTTTACACCATCTACTCTCCGCCGGAGCATAAAGACGGCACGATTCACAAAACTAAAACGAACGCTATGTTTCAAGAAGAGTATTTTGATGGAAAGACTACGGAGTAATTTATGGACCCCGACAGTTTATATATAAAAGAAACTAAGTGCGGCAAAGGCGTGTTTACCGGCCGGAGTTTTAAAAAGAGCGAGCTGCTTTTTTATTGCGATGGCGAAGTTAAGAACTTTGATGAGGTTAATTCGGGCAACTGCGACGAAGGGCATTGCATTCAGACTGCCAAAGATAAATACATACTGGCTTTGGAAGACGGTTTTTTGTATTTTATCAATCATTCCTGCAACCCCAACAGCGCTTATAAGGTTGAAAACGGAAAAGCGATTTTTATAGCTTTAAAAGACATAAGGAATGGCGAGGAGCTGGTATTTGACTACTCTACATCAATGAATGAGGATCGATGGGAGCTTGATTGCGCCTGCGGGAGCCCCAATTGCCGCGGCCGGATCCGTGATTTTAAATATTTGCCGGAAAATCTAAAGAAGTTTTATCTGGATTCCGAAGCAGTACCGGAGTTTGTTCCGGAGATTTAGAGTTATCCCTCGCTTTTGCTTCGGGATCCTCGATTTTGTAAATTCGCTACGTTCATACAAAATCGGGAGTTATCCACAGGCGGATTGAAAGCGCCTTGATAAAGGTGTTATAATAGGGCAAGAACCTATTTCATAAATACCCCCAAGCCGCGTTGCGAGTAATTTTGCTTCAGCGCGAGGCGCGACGAGGAAATAGTAGTTGACACTACTATGACGAGGAGCAACAAAGCGATGGAGCAAAATTGCCGCAACCCTTTGGGATATGGCCAATTTCCTCAAGCTCCGCGTCGCTCCTCCTTGAAGTAGCGTCAAACTACTTCTTCGTCGTCGCTCCTTGATCTTGAGGAAATTGGCTGATATCGCGGCCGGGGCTATTTATGAGATAGGTTCTGGTAATAATTAAGCTAATAATATATATGTATACACAAAGTATACCGGATATAATGACTCAATCCGCCAATTTTGTTTGGGGGAGTTTGGTCATCTTTATGCCAAAATTGTTTTTGGCGGTGATCGTTTTCATAGTGTTTTGGATAGTGGGCGTCGCGCTGCAGACTTTTTTCGTGCGCTTGTTGGCCGCTCTGAAAATTGACGCGCTTCTATCTCAAACTGGCGCGGAGGCGGTTTTACAAAAAGGCGGTTTGTCGCTGAACTCCGGCAAATTCATAGGCACTTTGGCCAAGTGGTTTTTCATAATCATCGGCTTGCTCTTTTCTTCCAGCTTGCTGGGGCTGGCGCAGGTTTCCAGCTTTTTGGAGCAAGTTTTGTATTACATCCCGAGCGTCGCGGTGGCGGTGATTATTTTAGCGGCTGGAATTTTATTCGCTGATTTCGCTTCCAAAACAGCCAAATCTTCCATTGCTGCTTCCGGTTTAAGGTCCGGCCCATTTGTCGGTAAAGTGGTGAAATGGGCGGTGATGATTTTTGTTTTGATCGCGGCTTTTGACCAGCTTGGCGTGGCGCAGACATTCATTAACACTCTTTACATCGGCATAGTGGCGATGCTCGCGATCGCGGGCGGCTTGGCGTTCGGCTTAGGCGGGAAAGAACACGCCTCCGAATTGATCTCAAAAATAAAAAGAGACGTTTCTATTGACTAACGCCTATCGTCGTTGTACGATAGGATAAAGTTAAAGGTAAAAATCCCGACGCGTGTCGGGATTTTTATTGGATTTGAAAATGAATATCAGAAACATTGCCATAATTGCTCACGTGGATCATGGGAAAACAACACTAGTTGACGCGATGCTCAAACAGACCGCAGTTTTTGCTGCGCACGGACACGACGCCAAGATCGCTTCCACCGAGCGCATTATGGATTCTATGGATTTGGAGCGCGAGAAGGGAATCACCATCAAGGCCAAAAATGCCGCCATTTCTTACAACGGTTATAAAATAAATATTATTGACACGCCTGGGCACGCCGATTTCGGTGGGGAAGTGGAGCGCGTGCTGAAGATGGCCGACGGAGTGCTTCTCTTGGTGGATGCGAAAGAAGGGCCGATGCCTCAAACGAAATTCGTACTCAAAAAAGCACTCCAGCTCGGACACAAGGCAATCGTGGTGATTAACAAAATTGACCGCCCAGACGCGCGCATTGAGGAGGTGCTCAACAAAACTTTTGATCTGTTTGTCGACTTGGGAGCGAATGACGACCAGCTTGATTTTCCGGTTGTTTACGCTTCCGGCATAAAAGGCACGGCCACGCTGGACGCAAAACAAGAAGGACAGGATATTAAACCGCTTTTTGATTTGATAATTCAAAAGATTCCGGCGCCGGCGGGCGATCCAGTTTTACCTTTGCAGATGTTAGTGCTGAACATTGCTTATGATCACTTCAAAGGCAAGATCGCGATTGGCAAAATATCGCAAGGCACGGCCGTTTCCGGCGAGCAGGCGGCTCGCGTGGCGAAAAACGGGTCGGTTGAAGTTGCTCGCGTAACCGGTCTTTTGGTTTTCCAGGGTCTGGAACGCAAGGAAACCGATAAAATATTCGCGGGCGATATCGCGGCGGTGGCCGGCTTTGGAGACGTGGAAATCGGTGACACTATCGCTTCGTCCGGGAACCCGACGGCGCTTCCGCCGGTGGCGATTGACGAGCCGACGGTGGAGATGCTTTTTCGAGTGAACGACAGCCCGCTTTCCGGACGAGACGGGAAGTTCGTTACATCGCGCCATCTGCGTGACCGGTTGATGAAAGAAATTGAAACCAATGTGAGCTTGAGGATCGCGGAGACGGAGCAAAAAGATTCGTTCTTGGTGGCTGGGAGAGGAGAAATGCATCTGGCTATTTTAATAGAGCAGATGCGCCGTGAAGGGTACGAGCTCGCGGTTTCCAAGCCGCAGGTGATTGTCAAAATCGCGGACGGCGTAAAACAAGAGCCGTACGAAGCTCTGACCATTGAAGCGCCGGAGGAATACGCTAATACCGTGATGGGTACGGTACTCTCGCGTAAAGGTATTTTGGACGCGATCGTCCCGCTTTCTTCCGGCGAACAGCATATGGAGTTTACTATCCCGACGCGCGGAATTTTGGGTCTTAAATCGGCGCTGATGGCGCAAACCAAGGGCACCGCCCAGATACATCACAATTTCAGCGATTACGGGCCCTTTGTTGACAATCTTCAACAGCAGGGACACGGCTCGCTTATTTCAATGGAAAACGGCGCTTCCGCCGGATACGCTTTGTACACCATTCAGGAAAGAGGCACGCTTTTTATCGGGCCGGCCGAAGAAATTTATGTGGGTATGGTGATCGGACAGAACGCGCGCGAGGAAGATATGGATGTCAATCCGTGCAAGGAGAAAAGACAGTCCAATGTGCGCTCAAAGTCGGCCGACGAGGCGATCGTGCTGACTCCGCCGCGCGCGATGTCTTTGGAAGCGGCGATTGAATATGTCGGCGATGACGAACTCTTGGAAATCACGCCGAAGATCTTGCGCATCCGCAAGCAGATTCTTGACGCGAATAAAAGGAAAAGAGCGAAAAATTGATTTTTGCGAACTATGATTAATGGTCGCGCATTTGACGATCGCACCATCTGCGACCGCAATAAATCGCATGCCAAGCATTTTTTTTGGATCTTTTTCTTTGTTTAAGTTATAATAAATACTGATGAGAAAAAAGCTTAATAAAGAAAGTATTTTTTTGACGGAAGGATTTAAAAATATCCGCGGGGTTGGCACGGTTTGTTCCACCAGCCGTTTTGCCGCCAAGGCAATGGCGCCGGAAATAGGCGCGGCCGACGGACCTAAAGTCATCGTTGAGCTCGGCGTGGGGACGGGAAGCGTTACCAAAGAAATTCTCAAACATCTGCGCCCGAAGGATTTTTACATAGGCATAGAAGCGAACGATAAATTTCTTGAGGTGTGCAGAGAAGGTCTTTGCGTCGGAGATAAAAATCTTTCGGTGAATCTTGAGCACGGGCTCGCGCAGAATATTCAAGAGATATTAAAAAAATACGGCGTAAAAGAAGTTGACGAGATAATCTGCACGATTCCTTTTCGCATCCTGCCCAAACACGATACCAAAGAGATTTTACAAAATATAAAGAAACTGCTTAAAAAGAACGGTCATTTTACTTTTATACGTTATTTGTGGGCTCCTGAGAATAAGGAAGTATTCAAAGAACTTTCCGATTTCGCGGTGGTGGATAAAAAAATAATAGTGCGCAACATCCCGCCGGCGGAGGTGATCAAGATGCGCCGTGGCTGATCCCATACTCAAGTATTGTAAAAAAATTATATCCTGCTTGAGTGTGGGGTTGACCCCGTTAGTAGTCCAGCCATGTTTCTTTAACTCAAAAAAGCAAGAGGGCGAAGCCGACTAACGTCTCTGGTTATTTTAAGATAAAGGTTGTTATCAGACTACTAACGGGGTTGACAGTTATTACTTCTCAATTATAATAAACAATTACGGAAGGGAGGGTTAAAAATGGAAGCGAAAGGCGAGAAGATCCGGGTCATTTTGACCGGGGTCAGGAACAGCGAGTTGGGGGAAAAAGAGGCTTTAGGGCTAATAATAAACGTCCTCATGCCTAATTTAGGCGATAGATTTTGTTTTGTTATTGATCTTGTTCAAAATAATGTTATATCGCCAGAGGAGGGGGTTGATGATATACTTTCCCATCAGCTCAATTAGTTAAGGGGGCGCGCAAGAATAAATATTTTTTGCGACCCCCTTATTTTTTATGGCAAAGACAAATAAAAAAAAGGTGTTTGTAGCAATGTCAGGCGGAGTGGACAGCTCCGTCGCGGCGGCGCTGTTGAAAGAAAAAGGATATGAAGTGACCGGCGTGTTTATGAAAAATTGGGCGGATCCCAGTTTTTTTAAAGACAAGACGATGTGTCCGTGGGTAAATGACCAGGAAGACGCGCGCAAAGCGGCGGGGGTTTTGGGCATTCCTTTTTACACGTTTAACTTTGAAAAAGAATATCGCGCGCGGGTGGTGAGATATATGCTGGATGGGTACAAAAAAGGCATCACGCCCAATCCCGACGTGATGTGCAACAAAGAAATCAAATTCGGTGTATTTTTGAAAAAAGCGCTTGGATTGGGCGCTGATTTTGTTGCGACGGGGCACTATGCGCGAGTACGCGCGATCACGAATTACGAATTACGAATTACGAATTATGAATTACTGCGTGGAGCGGATTTAAATAAAGATCAGAGTTATTTTTTATGGACATTAACGCAAAAACAGCTGGCGCGGACGCTTTTCCCGATAGGCGAATACGAGAAGCCGGAAGTGCGGGCGATGGCGAAAAAGTTCGGTTTGGCCAACGCGGAAAAGAAAGACAGCCAAGGGTTGTGTTTTATCGGCGAGGTGGATGTGCACGATTTTTTAAAAAGCAAGATCAAGCCCAAGCGCGGGAAAATTATAACCACCGGCGGCAAAGAAGTGGGCGAGCACGAAGGCGCGATGTTTTACACGATCGGCCAGCGGCACGGCATCGGTTCGCCGGGCGGCGGTACGGCTTATTACGTGACCGGCAAAGATATGAAGAAAAATATTCTCTATGTTGCTGAAGGGAAAGAAGATAAAAGTCTTTATAAAAACGAACTAACTGTCGTCGGAGCGCGCTGGATCTTGGGAGTTAAGCTAAAATTGCCTTTAGAATGCCAGGCCCGTATCCGCTACCGCCAGCCATTGCAGGAAGCACGAATTACGAATTATGAATCCCCGAAGGAGAGCAAGCTCCCTACGGGGCAGGTACGAATTAAGAATAAAACCATAATTCATAATTCCAAATTCATTATTCGGTTCAAAGAGCCGCAGCGCGCCGTTACGCCCGGGCAGTCAATAGTTTTTTACGACGGCGATAATGTCTTGGGCGGCGGAACAATAATGTAGTATAATAGGGCTGATGATTCCGGAATATAATTTCAAAGAATGGCTGATTGAGACGGAAATCGCAATTAACCAAAAACTCGTTGACTCAAAACGAGTTTTTGTGTGTATCGCCGGCGCGTCGGCTTCAGGCAAGAGTGAGGCGGCATCTCATCTTAAAAGAAAGCTGGAAGAAGCTGGCAAGAAAGTATGCCTGCTTGGCACCGACGACTATTACAAAGGCGCCTCGCGCATTATGGTCGAGCAGAGAATTCCCGCCGACGCGGTGGATTTTGACGCGCTGTCCGCGGTGGATTTTGACGAACTGGAGAAAGCCGTCGCGGCGTTGAAACGCGGAGAGAAAATAACAGTGCCACGCTATTCAATGTATCTGTCCGAAACCGAGCCGGATGGCGGGCGCGCGTTGAATGGCGGATCGGCTGACGTGATTATCTTGGAAGGCATCTGGGCGCTTGAGAATTGTTTGATTAAATACGCCGACTGGAAAGTGTTCGTGGAGGCGGATCACCGCACTCTGTTTGTCCGGCGTTTTCGGCGCGATGTTTTAAATAGTCGTTCATCTCATTCTCCGGAGTTCACGCTGAAAATACTTCTGGAGAGAGTTTTGCCGGCTTATCAAAAGTATATTTTGCCGGCGCGCGCCAAGGCCGACGCGATTTTGGCCAATCATTATACCGAGCTGGAAACCTTTGAAGCCGGGCAATACGACGTGCAGGATAAAATTCCATTGAGCGAAGACGAAGCTCAAAAATTTAAAACTCAATTGGGCGCATCGCGCGCCGTGTTTTTTCAGGAAGATTATTATTTCAGCAACGAGGGCGCGAGTTATGATCCGCGGTATCTCTTGAGACTGCGCGTGGAGAACGGGCGGTTAAAGAGCTTGGCGCACAAAGGGACGAAATTAAAAAGAGCGGATGGGAAAATAATCCGTCCGTCGGAACACTTCATTAAAAAGGGCGGGTTTGGCCAGTGGTATAAAGACGCGGAAGAATTGGCCGCCAGTTTTAAAAAAGGCGGTTTTCGCGTGGAAGCGCGATTTTCCAAAATAAGGGAGATATTTCAGTCCGGAGAGGTGGCGGTGGCGCTTGATAAGATAGAAGGACTGGGGATATTTTTGGAGCTTTCCGCGAAAGATAAACTTTCCCGCGCTCCCGAGATAGACGAATTCAAGCGCCGGTTTAAGTTGGAAAATCGGCAATCGGTCGGTCCGTATGTTGATGAATATTTAAAAAAACTGGCTTTTGACGCCGAAGCGGTTAAAAAATCAGAGGATATTCTAAACGCCGGTGCGACGCGCGAATTGATATTGCAAGATAATCTGTGCGCTACACTGGAAAACGATGGCGATGTGAAAAAAGCGATGGATATTATGCGGAGGGGGTATCCGGATATGCCGGAAAGCCGGCAATGTTTCGGGCGCGAGTTTCGCGAGGCGGCTGGTGTTGTCTTGGACGCCATATCCAAGAAAACCCATGACCAAATAACCGATAAAAACAATTTGGTCGTTCTTTTGCCTTGGCGTTCCGGGCTGGCTTTCGGGGAAAGCTACCGCGTTTTGGGCATAAGCCGCTTTTATCATTTAAGTTCCAAGAGAAACGAAGAGACTCTGGAAACCGAAGTTGATTACGAAAACGGCGCGGTAAAGGAGGGTGATGTCGTGGTGATCGCCGATCCGATGCTGGCCACCGGCAACACGGTGGTGGACGCGATATCAAGAGTGAGAAATAAAGGCGTCTCGGAAGAAAATATTATTCTCAACACGGTGATGGCCGCGCCTTCCGGAGTGGCGCGGGTAAAGAAAGATTACCCGACGGTTAAAATCATCGTTGGCGTTTTGGACGAGAAGCTTGATCATCGCGGATACATCGTGCCGGGCTTGGGCGATTTTGGCGATAAATATTTTTCCGAAATGCCGAACGAAGAATTGCGGATTTTGATTAGCGGTTTTGCGCTTGATAAAACCGGCCGGAATAAAATGCTTAAACGGATCTCACGGCAGGCAGTCAGTGAAACTTTAAATTCGCTTTTGGAAAGAGATTTGAAAGATATGGAGATAGACAGGGAGAATCGCGCGAAATTGGAATTGGAAGGGCTGGCTTTGTGTTCTTCTAAAAAAACAATAAAGATAGACACGGGAAGGGTTGGCGGAATTGAAAATGTGGTCAATCTTATAGCGGGCGAAGCGGGGCCGGACGATAAAATTATCACTCTTGAAGGGGCGAGCGGCGTCGGAAAGACATCCACCGCCGAGCGTTTAGCCGAGAAACTGGGCGCCGTGAAGCTGTCTTTCGGAGAGGTGTTCAGATATTTAACTTATCTGGCCTTGAAAGAGAATGGCTCCGGCGACGGGCTGTTCCGCGAGGCGATTGGCCGACTTTTCTATTCCGTTAAAGACGATTCAGTTGAGTTAATGGATGAGCAAAAAAACATATCCGTTTTTCTGGCGGATGAATTGCGCTCCGCGGAAGTGGAGAGAAAACTGCCGGAAATAGCCGGCCGAACGCAGGCGCTAGTTATCGGTTTTTTGCAAAAAAATCTTGAATCATTGCGCGCCGATTCCGACCGCAAAATATTAATTGAAGGCCGGGCGTTTAGTCTGGATTTCCTGCCTTGCGATTTGCGCGTCAAGTTGATCGCCGACCCGAGTATTCGCGCCGACCGCCGCTGGGCGCAGAGCGGGTGATGGGGATTGCGTTTCTATCCGCGTTGTTGTATAATGTTAAAGTCGTTGTAAAAATTAATTTATACATATGAATCCCACACATAACAAAGATAATAAAGCGATGATCATTATGTTCCAGGCATTATTTTCAGATAGTTGTTATAATTTAATCCAATTACGAAGAGAAGCGACCGGGTCGCGATCTTTGTTATGTGTGGGATGAAAAATAGCGTAATAACGAAGCTTTTTTCAGGTTTTTTGGTTTTTGCCGTTTTTAGCGGCATGATCGGGTTGGCGGCGGCCGACGAAGACTCAGCTCAAAACAATCTTCCCGCGCGGAAGATAGTCGTGTTTAAAAAGGGAGCGAGCGAGTTTGATAAATCGGATGCTCTGCGGCGCGCTGGCGGCAGTTTGATTAAGAAATTAAGACAACGTGATATGGCAGCGGTCGCGCTGGATGAAGATTCAGCGGCGGCGCTTTCCAAAGACGCGCGCGTTTTAAGAATTGAAGATGATGCGGTGGTGGAAGCTCTTGAGACGGTTGGGGGCAATAACAAGCAAGCAAAAACAAACGGCAACAAACCCCCATCTCAGCCGGCGGAGGTTTTGCCGTGGGGAATCAACAAAATTGACGCGGAGCAAGTGTGGTCACTGGACGGAGTTGGTGCGGGCGTTAATGTCGGAGTAATAGACACCGGCATTAGTTCGTCTCATCCCGATTTGATTGCTAACATCAAGGGCGGAGTGAGCGAAGTATGGTATACATCAAGCTGGAATGATGATAACGGACACGGGTCGCATGTGGCCGGCATTATCGGCGCGGTTGATAACTCCATCGGAGTGATCGGCGCGAGCCATTCCGCGAATCTTTACGCGATAAAAGTTCTGGACAGAAGAGGTTCCGGGTATCTCTCAGACGTGATTGACGGTGTTGATTGGGCGATCGGCAATGGTATGAATGTGATAAATTTAAGCTTGGGGTGCGATTGTCCTTCCCAATTTCTGCACGACGCGGTGGCGCGAGCGCGCGACGCAGGCATAGTTGTTGTAGCGGCGGCGGGCAACAGTGGCGGGAGTGTTTTGTATCCGGCCGCGTACCCGGAAGCAATCGCCGTCGTGGCGGTTGATTCCTCGGACACGGCGCCTTATTGGTCAAGCCGCGGTCCGGAAGTGGATTTGGCCGCGCCGGGCAAAAGCATTTATTCAACTTACAAAGGAACCGGCTACGCGACTTTAAGTGGTACGTCAATGGCCGCGCCTCACGTGGCCGGCGCCACGGCCTTAATGCTGGGCGCGCCGGTTGACCCGGCTTATGACGCCGACGCTAGCGGAACTTGGAATCCAGACGAAGTTCAGAATAAATTGCAAGCGACGGCGACTGACTTGGGAATCGGCGGGATTGACGACATTTACGGATACGGCCTCGTTAACGCTCTCGCGGCCTTTATTCAATAATTAAATAAATAATAAATAGCAAACTATGGAGAACGAGAATAATCAGCCGGTAGTCAATCAAGCGGATAATAAGCCGTTCAGTTTTAAAAAAGAAATCTCAACGCCGATGGCGATTCTGGCGGCTGGCGTCATTATCGCAATCGCGGTGATTTACAGCAATACCGGCGGCATCGGAAAACCGGATAATGCCGCGGAGACTCCGAAGGCGCCCCAAGCGCAGGTTTCCGCTCCGCAATTCAAGCAATGCCTGGATAGCGGCCGGAACTCGCAGAAAGTTGAGGAGGATTCGCAGGACGCGGTCGCTTCAGGCGGCCGCGGAACGCCTTACAACGTGATTGTGGGCAAAGATGGCAAATTTTTCGCGTTTTCCGGCGCTCTCCCTTACGCGCAAGTAAAAGAAATGACTGACAACGCTTTAGCCGGCAAAGCTCAAACGAGAAAATCGGATGTTGAAGTAAGTCTTATTAAAATGAAACCGGTATCGGACGGCGACCATATTCTTGGCGATAAAAACGCTTCGGTAAAGATAGTGGAATTTTCCGACACGGAATGTCCTTTTTGCAAACGGTTCCATACTACTATGCAACAGGTGGTGAAAGATAATAACGGCCAAGTGGCCTGGGTTTATAGGCATTTCCCTTTGGATCAGCTCCACTCAAAGGCGCGCAAAGAAGCGGAAGCGACCGAATGCGCGGCGGAAATGGGCGGCAATGAAAAATTCTGGGCGTATCTCAATCGCTTGATGGAAGTAACTCCGTCTAACGACGGCCTTGATTTAGCGGAGCTTCCAGCTATCGCCGCTTACGTTGGCCTCAAGTAATATTTAATGTTGCCAAAGCCTCCAAAGAACGACTCCAAATATTTTTGGACGGCGCATGTGGCGCGCAAGATGCGCCAATACCGCATTTCCGAAGGTCTGATAAGGCGCATTATAAAATCTCCCAAAAGAATGGAGGAGGGTATTGCGCCTGACACGGTTGCCGTAATGCAGTCGGCCGGACACAAACGTCCGTACGAAGTCTGGGTGATGTATCAAAAAAAGCCAAAAGTGATTGTCATCAGCGCGTGGCGTTATCCGGGAATTAGCCCGATCAGGGCGCCTATTCCTATACCGGAAGATGTCTTGGCGGAATTAATTGAAATTGGCGCTATAAAATATGCCAAATAGAAAAGTATTTTTTGCCGGTTCGGTTGGTCTTGTTGTTATATCGGCGATTTTATTTTGGTTCTCTTTTTTGAGCGAAAACGGAACGTTGCCGAGTCCAAAGGCACGAAATCAGCCGTCGATGGTGGCGGTGTCGGACGATATTCCTATTACCGAACCATCACCTGCCATAGATTATTCAAAAATTCTTGAGAAATATAGGGGCAAGGATGTCGAGCGCGCCATAATGGACAAAAAACTGATTGCTCTCACTTTTGACGGCGGTGGCAACGCCGACGGCATTGAGAAAATATTGAAAACATTATCCAAAAACTCCATTCGCTTAACATTTTTTTTGACCGGAAAATTTGTTGAAAAATTTCCCGACGAGGTTGAAGAGATAAAAAAATCAGGAGGCGAGATTGCCAACCATACTTATTCTCATAAAAATTTTATTCAATTAAATTCGGAAGAAGCGACCGGCGAGATAAATCAAATGAAAACAGTGGCGGAGAAAATGGGCATGGCACTCGCGCCGTTTTTCCGCTTTCCTTATGGCGCGTATAAAAAAGAAGGCATCGCGTTGGTGAATGGTCTTGGGTATATCGCTGTTCGCTGGACGGTTGATTCTCTAGGCTGGCAGGGGAAGCGCGACGGGCGCGAGGCACGGTTCGTGACGGATCGGGTTGTTGAAAAAGCGGCACAGGGCGGAATAGTCTTAATGCATCTCGGCTCGGCCGCCGACGGCAGTACGTTTGACGCCGATGCCTTGCCGGGTATTATCGCTACTCTAAAAGAGCAAGGATATCAATTCGTGACACTTTCCGAATTATTTACGGAATCGTTAAGATGAGTTAATATGTAGGGAGTGCGGGATCCTAATATATGACTTTTGAAGAATATCAAAAACTTTCGCGCAAGACAGCTATTTATCCCGATGCCGGCAATAATTTTATCTATCCGACATTAGGATTGGCAGGCGAGGCGGGTGAGGTGGCGGAAAAAATAAAGAAGGTTTTAAGGGATAATAATGGCGCGGTTGATGAAGGACGCCGCGATGATATTGCTAAAGAGCTGGGCGATGTTTTGTGGTATGTGGCGCAAGTGGCCAGCGAGCTTGGCCTTTCTCTGGATGAGATTGCCGGTCTAAATATAGAGAAACTATACTCGCGTTTGGAGCGCGGCAAACTTTCTGGTAGCGGCGATTCGCGTTAAGAAACTGTCTAAGAAGCTACCATATAGGTTATGACTGAAGGCATTTCGCATCGTCGTTTCGCAAAATCCGGTAAAAAACGGCTTATCCTCGGTCGGAGTACCTCGATACACCTTCCTTGTCTGCGCCGTTTTTTCCTCGGGTTTCGCGAAACTTTGGATTGCGATAGCTTTTTAGACAGCTTCTAAATTTAAATTATGCAGGCAGCCGCTTTATTCTTATATTTGATCGCTGTCGTTATTTTACTTGCCGGTACGGCGACGGTGTTTTATCATTTTTACAAATTCAGCGCCGGTGGCGGCCATCGCGCGCTTGTTTTTGTTTTTGTCGCCGGTTCGGCGTTTTTACTTCTGGCCGGCTTTGCCGCTTTCGCTTCCATTGATTGGGAAGCGATTTTAGAGGTCGGGCTTCCGCTTGTTGAATCCCAATTGTTGCCGTAGCTATTTGTCTTTGAAATACAACATAGGAGTTTGGTATGATTCCCGTTGTTGGAAACCCGACCTCGCCACATTGGGAATTTGATTCAACTTGGAAGCGTTAATATGGCAATAAAAATTTCAATTTAGCGATCAATATTTTTATGGTCCAGTTCAGGGAAGATGAAAAAATAATCGCCGTGTACCGCCGGCATCTGGTGACGCTGATTTTTGAAATTGCGCCATTGGTTTTATTCGCGCTAGTAATAATCGCCGGAGCTTTATTCGGCGGAGTGTTTATTCCGGCCAAGTTTTCCGTATTGTATCCGCTGATTTTATTTTTAGCTGTTTTCTTTTTGCACTTGTTTTGGATCGCGGCCTTTATAATGCTGGCCGATTTTTTCCTGGATGTTTGGATTTTGACCGATCAGCGTATTATCGCGGTTGAGCAAAAGAGTCTTTTTTCGCGGGTGGTCTCGGAATGCTCTCTGTCTAAAATTCAAGACACGAGCATTGAAGTCCACGGCTTTATTCCGACTATTTTGCATTATGGTAATCTCACCGTACGCACGGCCAGCGAACACGAGGATTTTATTTTTAAAAATGTAGCGCGGCCCAATTTCATATCGGAAGAAATAGCGCGCACGGCCAAGGAATTTGCCGGCGCGGAACAGTTAAAACAAACAATATGAGTGGAAACAGCGCCCCGACCATTTTTGTCATATTCGGAGTAACCGGCGATTTGAGCCGGCGTAAGCTCATGCCGTCGCTTTTTGATTTGTACGAAAAAGGTTTCTTGCCGGCCGAATTCAAAATAGTCGGATTCTCGCGGCAAGTGCTTAATCACGATGAGTTTAAAGAATCAGCCCTCTTGGCGATTAGCGGCGCCAGGAAACGATATAATAAAAAAAAGGCAGTGAAGTTCACGGACAACCTTCTTTATCAGCCAGGTTTTTTTGACAACGCGCTTCATTATCAAAATCTGGCCGAGACTTTAATAGCGCTGGATGAGCGCTTTGGGAATTGCTCCAATAAGCTTTTCTATCTTGCTACGCCGCCAACTCTATACGAGATGATATTTCAAAACTTGGCCCATTCCGGCTTAACTATTCCTTGCGGAGGAGCCAAGGGTTGGACGCGCGTACTGGTGGAAAAGCCGTTTGGGCGGGATATCCACGCGGCGCGAAAATTGGATGAACTTTTGGGACTGCTTTTCAAAGAAGAACAAGTTTTCCGGATTGATCATTATTTAGCCAAAGAAACGGTGCAGAATATTCTGGCTTTTCGTTTTTCCAACGCGCTTTTTGAGCCGATATGGAACAATAATTATATAGAAAAAGTTGAATTGAGATTGTGGGAAAAAGACGGGATAGCGGGCCGTGGCGAGTATTACGACGGCATCGGGGCTTTGCGCGATGTCGGGCAGAATCACATTTTACAGATGTTGGCGCTCGTCGCGATGGAAAACCCGAGCACGCTTTCCGCGGCAGAGTTGATGGAGAAACGCGCTTTGGCGCTTGAGGCACTGCGGCCTATCACGGGCGACGCGATCGCTCGTCAGACAAAACGCGGCCAATATATCGGATTTAGAGAGGAAAAAGGAGTTGCTCCGAGTTCAACGACTGAAACATTTTTCAAAATCACCGCTCACATTGATAACACGCGTTGGCGGGGCGTGCCGTTTTATCTGGAAAGCGGCAAAGGAATGAGCGAATCAAAAGCCGAGATAGTTATTTATTTCAAACGGCCGACGGCCTGTCTCTGTCCGCCGGAAGAAGACCATAATCATCAAAACATTCTTACTTTTCGCGTTCAGCCGGACGAAGGTATTTCCCTGGGCTTTTGGGTAAAAAAACCCGGTTTTGATTTTGATTTGAAAGAACGGAGATTTTCTTTTTCTTATCGCGATTCGGTTGAAGAAAAAAAGTTGCCGGACGCTTACCAGCGAGTTTTATACGATTGCGTTCGCGGCGATCAGACACTCTTTGCCGGCACGCGCGAATTGCAGGCGGCTTGGAAATTTATTATGCCGATTATTGAAGGGTGGGGCGCGACCCCGCTGATTGAGTATGAAATGGGCGCCGGACCGGACTTGACTCAACCATAAAAATTATGCTTACTTTAATAAAACTTAAAAAGTTCTTTAAAAGGGGGTGGCAATTTTGAAGAAAAAAATCATTTTAGTTGACGATATGTACGAAAGGTTCGCCGATAATGTGTTTTGGGCGTGCGAGGCGGTCGGTTTCTGCGAATTGATTAAAACGGGCAACGCGAGAACATCGGAAAACGCGCTTGAAATGATTAAGAATCACCCGGAGGTTGATTTCATACTTCTTGACGGCAACTTTGAAGAAGGCGACTGCCTTGATGTCCTGCTTCATTTAAATGATGAGGAGCGGAAGAAAGTGATTTGCTATTCTAATGCGCCGGAAGTGTGGATGGACAAACTCTCTTCTTACGGAATCTATCATTATTCAGCCAAGAACGTGGATTTCCCCGGTTGTATCTTGGGGACATGCTCTTGCAAAGGATAAAATAAAGCCGCCGCATTTTTATGCGACGGCTTTTAAATTTGTCAAGGTTGGTAAATGATGCGGTAGCTAGTATAATGAACTGATATAAAATATTAAACATAAATTATGAAAATAGGTTATATCGGTTTGGGGAAAATGGGGTCGGGGATGGTCTTGCGTCTTTTGGAGAAAGGATATGAAGTGGTCGCGTTTGATCCCAACGCGGAGGCGGTGAAGAAAATTTCGGCGGGTGGCGCCAAAGGGGCCGACTCAATCGCCGAGCTGGTTTCTCTTTTGCCCGCGCCGCGGACGGTGTGGGTGATGGTGCCGCATCAGGCGGTGGATGGCGTGCTGGTGGAGGTCGCGTCGCTCTTGGCGTCGGGCGATACCATCATAGAGGGAGGCAACTCTCCATATAAAGAATCTATCCGCCGGGCGAAGGAGATTGAAGCTAAAGACATCGGGTTTTTGGACGCGGGCGTGAGCGGCGGACCGGGCGGGGCGAGAAATGGCGCTTGCGTGATGGTGGGCGGTCGGAAAGAATTGTTTGATAAATACGAAAAACTGTTTCGCGATATCTCGGTTGAAAACGGATATGGCTACATGGGGAAATCAGGCGCTGGACATTTCGTGAAAATGACGCATAACGGGATTGAATACGGCATGATGCAAGCGATTGCCGAAGGTTTTGAAGTGATGAAAAAATCCGATTTTGCGCTGGATTTGCGCAGGGTGGCCGATCTGTACAATCACGGAAGCGTTGTTGAATCTCATTTGGTTGAGTGGTTGAAAGAAGGCTTTGAAAAATACGGCGAAAATTTGGATGAAATTTCAGGCAAAGTATCGCACAGCGGAGAGGGGTTGTGGACGGTGGAAGCGGCCAAAGAACTGGGCGTGCCCACCCCTATTATAGAAGGCGCTTTACAATTTCGCGTTGATTCGCAAAAAAATCCAAGCTACACCGGCCAGCTTCTTTCGGCTATGCGCAATATGTTTGGCGGGCACGAGGTAAGAAAAGAATAATGAATAATGAATAAGGAATTATGAATTATGAATTATGGATTAAGAAATAAGATGATAGATATTTCTTTGCCACTTAGCGAAAAGACGATAATTTATCCTGGCAACCCTGAGATAAAGATTCAAACGATCGAAGGAAAAACTTCAACGCATTCGGAAATCACGATAGGATCGCATACCGGCACGCATCTGGACGCGCCGAAACATGTTTTTGAGAATGGCGCGGGGGTTGATGAAGTTGATTTAAACAAAATCGTCGGCGAGTGCCGGGTATTGGATATGACGCGCGTGAAAGAAGTGATCGGCGTTGATGACCTGAAAAGAGAGAAAATTAAAAGCGGCGAACGAATTTTGGTTAAAACAAGAAATTCTAAAAGAGGGTTTGAAAAGTTTTACGACGATTATGTTTATTTAGACGGCGAAGCGGCGGAGTTTTTGGCTAAAAAAAAGATAGCGCTTTTTGGGATTGATTATCTTTCGGTGAAAAAGCGCGGCGGCCCGGATAACCGGCCGCATACGGAATTGCTGAAAAACAGAGTGGTGATATTTGAAGGGCTTGATTTGTCAAAAGCAAAGCCGGGTAAATATTTTTTTGTCGGTTTGCCGTTGAAATTCAAAGGGTTGGACGGCGCGCCGGCAAGAGTTATTTTGTTGAGATCCGATGCCCGCTCGATGAATTCAGCTTGATGCCGAAGTTATTTGTCTTTGCGAAAGAGGATAGAGTCGTGTTAGATTATAGTTGTTGGACATCGGAACTCGCCATATTGGCATTTCTGAATTAAATTCAAAATCCAATTTGGCGAGGTCGGGTTTCCAACAACGGTAATATTTAATAACTCTACTGCCTTATTGCAAAGACAAATAGCAATGAGGCGGCTGGGAGCCAGCAGGCGGAAGCCCGACCTCGATAGCTCTGTTGGCGGTCGGGAGGCGGCGGGCGGAGGTCAAACCTCGATGATGGATCAATCAATAAAAAATTTTCCCAAGCAGTTTTTATTTAATCCGGAAATTCAAAACGCGAACAAATTGGCGCGCTTGAGTCGGTTTGTCGTTTTGGGTATGGGCGGATCAAGTTTGGCGGCGGAGCTTTTGAAAATGGCGCGTCCGGGCGCCGATATCATCTTTCATCGCGATTATGATTTACCCGAGATTGATCTTAAAAATACTCTTGTTATCGCGTCTTCATATTCCGGGAATACCGAGGAAACGATCAGCGGATTTGAACAGGCGAGGCGGGAAAATTTGCCGATAGCGGTGATTTCCGTCGGCGGGAAGCTGATTGAGTTGGCGCGCGAAAGCGGTATCCCTTTTATTCAATTGCCTAATGACGGTATTCAGCCGCGCATGGGGCTTGGATATCAGATCAGAGCATTGTTTAAGCTGATGAAGTTGGATGAAGAACTGTTGGAAACAGGTCGTCTTGCCAACTCTCTTGATGTCGCGGCGGCGGCATCGGCTGGCGAGCGATTGGCTGAGAATCTTTCCGGTAGAGTGCCTATAATTTACGCCTCCGAGCGAAACGGCACTCTGGCCAGGAATTGGAAGATCGCTTTCAATGAAACCGGAAAGATCCCAGCTTTTTATAATATTCTTCCGGAGCTTAACCACAATGAAATGATCGGTTTTGACGCGACCGCGGCTTCCCGTCCGCTTTCAGAAAAATTTCATTTCATATTTTTACGCGAACCGGCCGATGACGAACGTGTTCAAAGAAGGATGAAAATACTGGAAAAACTTTATCGGGATCTAGGGTTTGGCGTGGAGTTGATTGATTTGGAAGGGAAAGATATTTGGGAGAAAATTTTCGGTTCTTTATTAACTGGTGTTTGGGCGGCGTATTATTTGGCGCTCTCTTACGGAGCCGAGCCGGAACAAGTGCCGATGGTGGAGGAATTTAAAAAACTCATTGCGTAATTATGCATCTGCTTTTTGATATCGGCGGGACAAACACAAGGATGGCGGTTTCGCGCGGCGGGGAGGGTTTTGAAGAGCCGGTGATTTTCCAGACGCCGTCCGGTTTTGATGAAGCTATTTTTCTTTTTAAAAAAACGGCTTTAGAATTAACCGGGGGTGGATTAACCGCGATCGTCGGCGGTTTGCCGGGCATTTTAAATAAAGACAAATCGTCTCTGCTGGACGCGCCGAACCTTAAAGACTGGAGCGGAAAACCGATAAAATCCGAATTGGAAAAAGCGTTTGGCGCGCCTGTTTTTTTGGAAAATGATGCCGCGCTGGCCGCTTTGGGCGAGGCGGTTTACGGAGCGGGGCGGGGAAAGCGCATTGTCGCTTATTTTACTGTCAGTACCGGAGTGGGCGGGGCGCGGGTAGTGGACGGAGTCATTGATAGAAGCGCGTTTGGCTTTGAGCCTTGGCGGCAGATTATAGACGGCACTCACAGGCTTGGATATTACATCTCAGGCAATGGTATAAGAAAAAGATTCGGCAAGGCTCCAGAGGATATTGATGATTCGTCAGTATGGGAGGAAGCGGAACGTTGGCTGGCGGTCGGGATTAACAACGCGATCGCGTTTTGGTCGCCGGATATTATCGTGGTTGGCGGCACTGTGGCAATGCGCCGTTTCTCGCTTGAGCGCGTCGCGGCGCGTCTCCGCGACATCGCGAATTTTCCGGAACTTCCCGAAATCGTTCCGGCTGAGCTCGGCGACAAAGCCGGCTTATATGGAGCGCTTAAAATTATTGAAGTTGAACTCCCATGGTTATCTTATGGCTAAACGGGTTAAAATAAACAGCACTTCTTTTTTTGTCGGGCGGGGAGGCAACGACGGCATTATTTCTTTCGGTAGCGGTCAGCCGGACCTGCCGCCGCCCAAAGAGGTGTATGAAATATTGCCGACTTACCGTGCTTTCAAATACGGCCTGATCCAAGGGCAGGAAAATTTGCGCGCGGCGCTGGCCGGGCAATATTCGGGCACCGAGCCGGAAAATTTCGTCATCACCAATGGCGCGTCGGAAGCGTTGGACTTGATATTCAGGGTTATTGAACGGCGTTCAAAAAAAAAGAAAGTGCTTTTGGCCAAACCGTATTATTATTCGTATCCGTTTATCGTGCGCTTTGCCGGGCTTGAACCGGTCTTTACCGAGCTGAACGATGAGGGGAGAATTGACGCGGACGGCTTCAAGAAAAAAATCAAACAATGCTGCGCCGTTCTAATTAATTCTCCGTCCAATCCGACCGGCCGGATAGAGTCGGTTGATACGCTTAAGGAAATTGAACGCGTGACTAAAAAATTGGGCGTTTATGTCATTTCCGACGAAGTTTATAAAGATCTTATTTATGAGCGCGAGAATTATCTGATTAAAGGAAAGAATGTCGTGACGATCAACTCTTTTTCCAAAACATTCGGGATGTGCGGGTTCCGTGTCGGCTATCTTTATTCGCCGGATAAAAAACTGGTGCGCGATGTCGTGGAGATGAAGGTGCATACTTCAATGAACACGAATATTCTGGGGCAGGAGATGGCTTATGAAGCGACCAAGGTGCCGCGCGATTACATTGACAAACAGACGCTAATCTGGAAAGAAAGGCGCGATTTGCTTTACGGCGGTTTACGCGAACTTGGCTTTCAGCTTTGGAAACCGGAAGGCGCTTTTTACGTGTTTCCAAAGATTAAAAATTCCAACCGCGTGGTTAACGAGCTTTTTTATGACCATAAAGTGATAGTTTACGACGGCGCGTGGTTCGGCGGGCCGAACCACATCCGATTGAGTTACGCTTTAGATACGGATAAAATCAAAGAGGGTCTGGCGCGGATCAAAGAATATTTAAAAGGCAAAGAAAAATGGTTAGCGTAAAATCCATCGCAATCCTATATCACGCCGATTGTCCCGACGGGTTCGGAGCGGCGTGGGCGGCGTGGAAAAAGTTTGGCAATAAGGCTTCATATTTGCCGGTGCGTCACAATGATCCGCCTCCCGAAGAGGCGTACGGCAAGGCGGTTTACGCCGTTGATTTTTGCTATGAGGACGAAGTTTTGAGGAAATTTTTGCCTAAGCTCAAATCGTTTATCGCGATTGATCATCATATCAGTCGGCGGGACACGGTCGCGCGTTTGCCCGGCAGTGTTTATGGCGCCGATCATTCCGGCGCCGTATTGGCTTGGAAATATTTTCATCCCAAAAATAAAACCCCAAAACTTCTGCGCTATATAGAGGATATGGATTTATGGCGGTTTCGTTTGCCATGCACACGGGAATTCGTGGAGTTTCTGGATTCGTATGATTTTGACTTCGCGCTATTTGACAAGTTGGCGCGCGGATGCGAGAAAAAGGAGGTTTTTAAAAGATACATTATGGACGGGCAAGCGCTGGCCCGGCATGTTGATAAAGAAGCGAAAAAAGCGCTTAAAAACGCCGAGGAAATAACTTTTGAAGGATATAAATGTTTGATGGCGAATTCCTTGTCGCATGCTTCATATGCTAGCCATAAACTTATTGATAAAATGCCGCCAATCGCCATTGTCTGGTCGCGTAGAGGCGGCAAGATAGTGGTATCGCTTCGTTCGGATGGGACGGTGGATGTGGCAAAGATCGCGCAAAAATACGGCGGAGGCGGCCACCAAGCGGCGGCCGGGTTTTCTTTTAAAGCAAAAGATTTTTTGGATTTCAAAAAATTGAAGAAATAATATACCAAGGCCAAGCCTATGTAATCTCTGCATAGGCTTGGCCTTGGTAGTGGCGCATGAATATTATTATTTACACAAAAACAAATTGCGGATGGTGCGCCGAGGTGTTGGGCTTGCTTTTGGAATACGGCATTCCTTTTGAAGAACGCAATGTTTCTGAGAATCGGGAATTTATGATGGAGATGGTTGAGAAATCCGGCCAAACTTTCGCGCCGACTTTTGATATAGACGGCGAAGTACTGGCCGATGTCGGCGCTGATGAGGTGGAGGCATATTTGAAAGAGAAAGGCGTAATAAAAGGTTTATAAAAATGTTTCCAATGCGACGACCGTCGCATTGGAAACATTTTTATTGAGGGAGACTTGTTTTTACTGAGTTATTTTGATACATTTCTCACACCCCGCACTTTAACAAATAATAGCCGATTAGAAATAGGATTGGGAGTAAAGTGACGATGACAACGGCTCGGTAAAAATCTGACGGCTTTAATTCTTATCTTTCTCCGCCCACGAAAGGGATCTCGATCAGCGAACCGTCTTTTGAACGAGATGGTCCGCCCAGTTGAATATTTAATGCTCCGGCGAATCCGCATATGGGTACGCCGGCGTTGGGGCTCGGTCCTTTTTGACTGTCGCGCCACATAGCGCGCAAACACGACAGAGGATGTCCGAAGCTGATGATGCTTGCCAGGAATATCAAGAATCCGGTGATTCTGGCCGGTATGAAATTGGCGACATCATCCAGTCTGGCCGAAAACCACCCAAGGTCTTTGTATTTCTCGGTTTTATATCCAACCATACTGTCCAGCGTGTTAATGGCTTTATAAGCCATAGAGAGAGGCGCGCCACCCAATGCGGCGAAAAAAAGCGGGGCGATGATCCCGTCGCTTGAGTTTTCGGCGGTTGTTTCCAGGGCGCCTTTCATAATTTGATTTTGGTTAAGATCGCTCGTGTCCCGGCTGACAATTTCTTGTAAAGCAAGCCTGGCTCGCGCCATCTGGCCGATCTTAAGCGGCCGCGCGACATCGCGACTGGCAATGATCAAAGATTTTACGGATAGCGTCGTGAATATGAGCGCGATTTCCGCTAAAGTTCCGAGCAGAGGCGACAGCGCCGATGTCGCTTGAATCAAAAAATATGTAACGGTAAAAGTCGGAATCACAATTAGCAGATTCAGTATGATGCCGGCGATTTTCAGACGGCGCGGAAAAATTATTCTAAGATAATTTTCCAATCTTCGCGCGCAAAACCCGATCAGTTTTACCGGATGAGGAAATCGGCGCGGATCCCCGATGGAAATGTCCATTAAAAAGGCGGTAGCTAAAGAGTATTGTTGTAATAATTCAACTAACATAAGGAGGTGAGTATGATAGTACTTTCAGATCGTAGGACTTCGGCTGTAAGGGTGTTCAGGGAAAACCAGGTATTGAGCAGCGCGCCTTGGAATGGCGGGTTCAAAGAAAACGTCGGGATGATCGCCAATCACACGGTTACCACGGATTTTAATTGCGATGTTGATCAATGCAGAAGTTATATCACGGATTACGTGATAAATCCACACAGAATGCCGGAAAGATCGGTGATTATGCTCACTGCCGTGCCCCAGCAAAATATGGTTTACGGATACTGCGACGAATATGTTCCGATAGCCTGCTGGGTGACGGCGGGCATTTCCAATGCCGTTTCCGTCGGTGATCCCGCCATGTGGAACGAAAGACAGGAAGCGGGCACGGTCAACACAGTGCTTTTAATAGAAGCGGAATTGGACCCGTCCGCTTTGGTGAACGCTTTTATGTTGGTTACCGAGGCGAAAGTAAAAGCATTTTACGACCTTGGAATAAAAAGCCGAGAATCGGAGGAAATCGCCACTGGCACTGGCACTGATTGTATCGTGGTGGCGTCAAAAAAGGTTCGGCGCGACCCGTTTCGTTTTACCGGTCCGCACACCGTCTTTGGAGAAAAGATAGGAAGAATGATACTCGGCACAATCAAATCGGCCATAAAAAAGAACATTCAATCGAAAAATAATTCACAACTAACCTCTCGCTCAAATAAGCGAGAGGGTTTGCCCGCCTAAATTTTTGGATGAAATATTATCATTATGGAAATTTAACTCCAATAACTATGGAAGTTGAACTTCCATAGTTTGAAATACTGAAGAATAGTCCAAAAACTTAGGTGGGTTTGCTTTTGTTGAAGTATTTTTATATTATTAAATCATGTCTGAGCGTATAAGATTTTTCATTGAGCAAAAAATAGGGGAGTCAGGCGAGATAACGGTGGCTGATAAAGATATTTATCATCAGATTGTCCGCGTTTTGCGCCGGCGTAAAGGGGATGCCTTGGAAATGCTTGATAATTCCGGTTTTGAATATCGGTGTGTTATTCAAAATATCGGCAAAAACGATCTGAAGTTGAGTATTGAGTCTAAAAAATTAAATCTCGCCGAAACGGCCGCGGCTGTCGGCAGCTTTTTATGTATACGATAGCGCCAATAGTTCTCAATGCTATTTTTATGCTGACAGCTTTATGTTTGGCGTTATTCGCGGCGCGTGATTTATTGTTGGCTGGTTTTGTCGCTTTAACCGGCTGTTTTACGCTGTTGTATTATTATTTTTCAGGCGGCCGCGCGCGCAAAAATCTTGCTAAGCTGGAAAATTTGCGAAAATCGTTAAAGAGTAATTTTAGTATTGGCGAAACAATCCTGGTGTCGAGCGGCGAGAGGATCCCGGCGGACGGCGTGATTTTAGAAGGCGAGGCGGTGTTAAATGAATTCCCTTTAACCGGATCGCCTCAGCAGATTATGAAACGCAAAGATGACTGGGCTTACGCCGTTACTATCAATGAAGATGGCGATTTGAAAATCTGCGTCAAACAAACCGGTGAAAACACAATGATCGCCAAGGTTATCGGCGCGGTTCGCGAGGCGGGGAAGTTTCCGACAGTTTTTCAAAAGAAGATGGCGTTGACGGCTGTCGTTTTTGGGGCGGTTATTTTATCCGGAAGTGCCGCATATTTTTGGAAAACGGGAAATATTGACGCTCTCACTGCCTTGCTTTTTATGTTTTTTATCAATCATGGAGTTTTTTTCGCCGGGAGAATATGGGGCGCGCGCGTGAGCAGAATGGCTCTTCACGGCGCGGTCGTGCGGAAAGCGAAAGCTTTTGAAAAAGCCGCTTTTGCTTCCAGCGTTATATTCAATTCCGACGCTTATCTTTCCCGTTCCAAGAAAGATTTTTCGTATATGCGCGCGTTTTGGGGCGCGCTTGATAATGATATTTTGGCGCTGGTTGCGAGCGCCGAAAAATATTCCGATCACCCTTTGGCGGACGCGATATTGGCCGAAGCGCATCGTAAAAGCATAAAATATAAAGACCCCGAATCTTTTTCAATGACCAAAGGGGAAGGAGTGACGGCCGTGGTGGACGGCGCGGAAGTTATCGTGGGTAGCGAAAATTTGCTCATCGACAACAATATCCACATACAGGATGAAATTAAAAAATATGTTGAGGCCGAAAAGCAGAAAGGTATGGACACGGCGATTGTCGCGCGCGACAAGAAAATCATCTGCGTCATTTCATTCGGCGACATTAAGAGAGCCGAGTTGAAAACAACGGCTTCGCAATTGGAAACTTTAGGGATCAAAGAGGCGGGCAAAGAGGATGCCAACCGGAGGGTGCTGATTGTGGGAGACGGTACGGCCGACGCGGTCGGGTCTTCGGAGGCCGTTTTAGTGGCCATTGGTGTTTTAGGGGGTTCCGGCGTTTTTCCTGAAAAGGCCGATATTTTGCTTATGGGCGATTCATTTGGTGCTTTGCAAAAAATGATAGTATCGGGCAGAGAAACGGCGGCCGCGCTGAAGATTATGTTCATATCATTGCTTGGTTTGAGTATTATCGGTATTTTACTTGTTTGGATTGGGTTTTTCGGACCGTACAAAGCGGCGTTATTCCATATCATAGTTGAATCTTTTGTTTTTATTTCCGTATTGCATATAGCTAAAAAAGACGGAATGGTTTGAAATTATGAAAAAGGTTATATTCAAAACAAAAGACGGTGTTGAAATTTACGGGTTTTACACGGAGTCGGAGAATTGGAGCGCGCCGGCGGTTTTGCTTTTGCATATGATGCCGGCGGTGAAAGAGTCGTGGAGTGAATTTCAGGAAAAGTTGCGGGAAGCCGGTTTTCAATCTCTGGCGATTGATTTGCGCGGGCACGGAGAATCGGTCTGGAAAAATGGAGGTCGGATTGATTATAAAGATTTCACCGACGCGGAACAGCAAGAAAAAATACTGGATGTGGAAGCGGCGACGCGCTTTTTGGCCGAGCAGGGTGTTGGGTCGGGGCGAATAGCCATTGTCGGCGCGTCTATCGGCGCGAATCTGGCCTTGCAATACCAGGCGGATCACAGCGAAATCAAGGCAACAGTTTTACTTTCCGCCGGCCTGAATTATCGCGGTGTTGAAACCGAACCGTCGGCCAAGCGGATTCTGCCGGAGCAGTCTGTCTTTCTTTCCGGCGCGAAGGAAGATGTGCGCTCAAGCGGAGCTTCCTGCACCGACGCGGCAAATGTTCTTTATGATCTTTTGTCGTCAAAGAATAAAAAGATAGAGGTGTTTGAAGGCAAAGAACACGGGACTGATTTATTCATAGCTCATCCAGAAATGATGGATAATATAATAAAATGGCTGAGAGAAATTTTCTTTATTCATAATTCATAATTCTTAATTCATGCTTTTCGGCGCTCATGTTTCAATCGCCGGCGGTATTGATAAAGCTCCCGAGAGGGCGGCTGAAATCGGCTGTGAAGTTTTTCAGATTTTTTCGCGCCCGCCACAAGGCGGTAATGCCGTCGATATTGATGGAATATTGGCGGACAAATTTCAGGCGAATTTAAAAAAGCATAATCAAAAAGAATTTTATATTCATACCCCGTACATTATAAATCTCGCTTCGCAAGACGGCAGAATACGAGGAAACTCCATCCGGTTGATACGCGAAGATTTGAAACGAGGGAGTCTTCTAGGGGCGAAATACACGATGACTCATCTCGGTTCGGCCAAAGAACTGGATAAGGAGACGGCCAACAAGATGGTGGTTGAAAATCTAAAAAAAGTTTTTGACCCCGTTAGAAGTCGCGCTCGCGCCTTTAGCGCGAGTCTGAAAGACCGTGGCGCGGCTACTTCTAACGGAGTTGATAAAAATTATGAAACAAAACTCTTAATGGAAATATCGGCCGGCGCGGGAAATATTATCGGCAGTGCTTTTGAGGATCTGGCTTATTTTATCGACGAGTTGAAAAATTATAATATTGGAATATGTCTTGATACGGCGCATATGTTCGCTTCAGGATATGATTTAAGAGATGAAGAATTGGTCAAAGCCACATTTGATAAATTTGAGAAAACAGTCGGTTTGAAATATCTTAAACTTTTTCATCTTAACGATTCCAAGGTTGGCTTGGGTGAGCGCAAAGACCGGCACGAGCATATCGGTGACGGTAAAATCGGCCTGGAAGGATTTCGGGCGATAATTTCAGAAAAACGCCTGTGGCCGTTCAATATGATATGCGAGACGGAAAGCGATAAGGTGGCGGAAGACATAAAAATTTTGAAAAAAATAAGAGACGCTGTGGCGAGTTCGCTGTTTTAGGCAAGGACATTTTGCACTCATAGTAACCTAAGGGCTTCATTGGGAGTCAAACCGTTTAACCCGCAATGTTCTAAATTGTTATACTCTTCATTCCAAATTCTGATTTTCCAATTTAATTCTCTCAATGATTTAAATTTGTTTCTCTCATAAAACATCTCTTGG